>Ga0326727_10006590_pt1 | contig 31657 bp, 28 predicted proteins | sample MB2enrmetagenome_FD_207643 | JGI IMG/M metagenome (GOLD analysis project Ga0326727, IMG submission 207643) | Lab enriched peat soil microbial communities from McLean, Ithaca, NY, United States - MB29MY | ecosystem: Environmental > Terrestrial > Soil > Wetlands > Peat | place: USA: New York...
ACTCGATAACCAGGCCATCCCAGAATCTTGGTCCATTCGCTGTCGCTCATGCGCTTGAGCGTAACCAAAAACCTGCTACTCTGAAAGCCTGTAAAGTTAAGAGTTCTACAGATTCCTGCTCAGAGCCGAAGTTTCAAAGCGCATGGATGGCGAAAACAGTTCGGGCAGCAGTTCACGTGAACATAATAGCGTGCCGTAAGGACGAGCCGGTATGCCGCTTACGGCCATACGGAGGCAATTGATCCGCCCGGGACGCTGGCCGGTAATGCCTCATCGGCGTTGTGAAGCCTCTGCGCGTAGGACGAGCCGTTTTCGGCGTCAGACGTGCTCAGGGCATTTCCAATTTGTCCAAGTCCTGGACTCGCTTCTACGCCGGAGGCTGCGAACGCACTGCGACCGTGCGGGTAGGGGAGATGCATACCGCAAGGACAGGAGCCGCCCAGGCGGGCGTTAACAAAGCGGAAATCAGTATTCCTGTTCAAGCCCCCTTTTGAAGTACCCCCGCCGCAAAGAACCTCCTGGCACGAAGTTCTTCCGGGAGGTGCCATAGCCCGTAATTCCTGCCGCACCACAACTGAACAGCAGCGGAGACAATCGGCGGCAGGCACGTATTTCGCGGGCCAGTTCTGCTCTTTCGCACTCGTTTTGTGGGGAAATTTGTGGGGAAAGGCTGTTGATGCGCCCGGTTGGGTTCGGCAACTGTAAGAAAAGAAATGGTAGGCACGAGGAGACTCGAACTCCTGACCTCTACCGTGTCAAGGTAGCGCTCTAACCAACTGAGCTACGCGCCTACATACGTGCGGATTCAACGACTTGCGACCTGAACATACTACCACATCCGCGCGGCATTTAGCGTCCCGCAAAACAGCAGGCGCGGACTCTCACAGGAAGCCGTCGCCGCCAAGATGGGCACCAGTGTACCGCAGCTAAGCAGAACTGAGCGAGTACCGGAACACGCGGACCTCAAGACTCTAATGCGTTACGCCGATGCGTTGGGAATGGAGTTGGACTTGTGCTACGGCCCAAAAAGGCAAAGACAGCGGGTGCGTAAGGTTCGCTTCTTTTGGCGTAGCGGTGCTCCCTTTGTGGGTTAATTGGCATTTGCGCGCTAAGTCGGAGCAGCATAAGGACTTACGATGTCAGGGCGGTTGGTAGGCTGGGAATATCGTTTAGTGGGTTCGGACATTTTATTTCAGATCTCGTATTTTCTTCGGTCCAAGATGAACCATAATTCGCGGTTCGGTTATCTATTAAAAAGCATGATGTACGACGTGATCGTTCTCTTTGAACATCCTGAATGGCAGAAGCCGTTGTGGTCTGCGCTTGAGCAGCGTGGGGTTCGCTATGCCGCTCTCGATTTGAAGCAAGCGGCCTTTAATCCGGACGCCGTTCCTGACGCAGCCCTGTATTTCAACCAGGCAAGCCCCAGCGCCTACGTGCGCGGCAACACCCGGGCCGTGCCTCTTGCTTTGTCGTTGATTCGCTCCCTAGAGCTGGGCGGGGCCAGAGTATTAAACGGTTCACGCGCGTTTTTGCTGGAGCTCAGCAAATCGGCACAAGCCGCGTTGTTGCACAAACTTGAAGTTCCGCATCCCCGTTGCCTGGTTTTCAACGACGTGGATGCGGCCCTGTCGCAATGGACGGGCGGCTGGCCGGCGCTGCTCAAGCCGGAGCAGGGCGGCAGCGGCGCGCGGATGTTTCTGTTGCAGTCCGCGGACGATTTGCGGAAGCTACTGCGGGATCAACCGTCGCTATGGCTGCCCGACAACCTGCTGCTGCTCCAGGAGTATTTCCCGGTAGATCCGGCACGAGGAATCATTCGGATGGAGTTTCTTGGCGGCGAGCTACTGTATGCCATGCGCGTAGTGGCACACGGCGTGTTTAATTTGTGCCCCTCGGAAGAGTGCAACCCCGAAGGAGAGGGCGATTCCTACTGCCTGATTCCGGCGCAAGCCCCGCCCAAGCCGGTGGAGTTTTATCCCTACAAGGAACTACCTGCCAAGGCAGTCCAAGTCGGGAAGAAGATCATGGCTGCGGCCGGTCTGGATGTCGGCGGAATCGAATATCTCGAGTCGGCCGATGGCCGGCAAATCTTCTACGATGTGAATGCCAATTCCAATCTCCGCGCGCCGATTGGCCAGGCATTTGGGTTCGATCCGTTTGCACGCGTCGTGGACTATTTGCTGGGAGAGATGGCGCAAATCAGGGCAGCAGCGTGACCCTTAAGTCACAACCGCTCGCGCCACCCTGGTTTTCCCCTCACGACCTATCCTATGGCTGCCAGACCCACGCAAGAAACATATCCCGATTTATGGAAAAATAAGGCCAGAAACCTGTGTTCCTGGCCCTGGGGAGTCCGCACAACAATTTACGCAGCCTTGTTCGCGCAGCGTTTAACTCTGGAGCGCTGATCGCTTTAAGGAAAGCGAATACCAGTCGAATCTATCCCAGCCAAGGGCGCCAGCTACAATGGATTGCGCCTAACATATATTCCAGAGTGTGTGCAGGAGCCTCAGCGTGAAGAAAAAACTGGCTCTTGGAAAGGTCTACCAACTGCTCGAGCCAGGCCCGGTCGTCTTACTGACGACCGCTCGCAAGGGCCGCGCCAACGTCATGGCAATGTCCTGGCACATGATGATGGAGTTCGAACCGCCCCTGGTCGCTTGTCTCGTCAGCGGTAATAATCACAGCTTTGCCGCGTTGCGCGCCACGAAGGAGTGCGTGATCGCGGTCCCGGCGGCAGGACTGGCGTCCAAGGTGGTTGCGGTCGGAAACTGCTCCGGCCGCGATGTGGACAAGTTCGAGAAGTTCGGCCTGACGCCTGTGGCTGCCGAGCGCGTAACGCCACCGCTGGTGGCCGAGTGCTTTGCCAATCTCGAATGCAAAGTGGTCGACACCAGTCTGGTGAACAGGTACAACCTGTTCATCTTGGAGGTCGTCAAGGCTTGGATCGATCCAGCGCAAAAGAACCCAAAGACTATTCACCACCATGGATACGGCAGGTTTGCCGTGGATGGCGAAATGATCACGCTGCAGTCGAGAAAGCCATAACCATCGCTTGCGTTTCGCTCCTGTCCCGCTCGACGATGCCATGATGGGTAAATAAACTAATACAAGAGCCACCACAGAGGCACAGAGACACAGAGAAGATTTGGGATTTAGGAATGGGGAGTTTTCTCTGTGGCTCTGTGTCTCTGTGGTAGGTGTTTCCGTCGAGGCCAGGGTGGAGATCCATCCGTTCTGCCGCTGCGTGGCTCATTTTATAGCTGCCGGTAATGGCCAGATTAGAATGCTTCAGCAGGCTGGTGGGGAACCGCCTACGCGGTCCAAGACATCATCAGCCCGTGGACTGGCAATGTTCTTCCGAGTGATTCTTTCTATCTGGACGCTGATTAACGTATACGTTGGGTGGCGGGGATCGTCGGCGCCGGTAATCTCACGTTGCATACCACGGCCGGTGCTTCTCGCCGTGCTCGTGCTGCTGTGGGCCAGCTACCTGCTGTCGCGCATGGCCAACCGGTTTGGGTTAGCCCACCTGGCCAGCTTCCTGGAGGTGATTGGCTCTTATTGGGTCGGGATCGTGTTCCTGCTGTTTCTTGGCCTTCTGACCGCGGATCTCGTCACCGGCTTTGGCTTCCTGATGCCGCGCCTTGCGCCGACCGTGCGCAACTGCAGTTTGGCCATCGCAGTTGCGCTCTGCGCCATTGCGATCGTGCAGGCGCACCGCGCTCCGGTGGTGACCAACTACGAGGTCCTCGTGCAGAACCTGCCCGCGGATCGCGATGGCACGGTACTCGTGCTCCTCTCCGACACCCATTTGGGGACGATGCTGGACCAGCGCTGGGCCTTGGCCAGAATCGCGCAGGTGCAAAATCTGCGCCCTGATCTTGTGGTTCTGGCCGGCGACATCGTGGAGGACCACGGCGCAGCCAAGCGCAAGTGGGGACCGGTTCTTGGTCGGCTGTCGGCGCCACTGGGCGTCTGGGCGGTGGAAGGCAATCATGAGACCTACGGATTTCCCGGCGAACACAATTCCATTCTGGAAGACGCCGGGATTCATCTCCTCCATGATCGCTGGGAGCAGGCCGCGCCTGGGCTGATCATGGCCGGCGTCGATGATCTGACGACGAAACGGCGCCGGGGGATAGATTACAGGCCATTACCGGATCGCGCGCTTGCGGACAGGCCCGCGACGGCTGCGACCATCTTTATATCGCACACGCCGTGGCCGCCAGACCGGGCGGCTTACCCGGGCATCGGGTTGATGCTTTCCGGCCACACCCACGACGGCCAGATCTGGCCTTTCAACTACGTGGTCAAGTCGATGTACCCTTTCATCGCGGGGAAATACGATATCGGCGGCATGCCCCTGATTGTCTGCCGCGGCACCGGTACCTGGGGCCCCCGCATGCGGCTGTGGCAGCGGGGAGAGATTGTCCGTGTAACCCTGCACGCCGCGATGGGAGTGAGGCTCCAAGCCGGGACACCCACTTCGGATTGACCGTCCAGCCCTGGCGGCGTAACTCCGCGGCGATACGCGGGCGGCCCGAGGAAGCCGCCCGCCGTTGCAGCCGCTACAACTGCATCACGCGCGGCGCGATGTAATAGAACAGCAAGCCAATCAGCATCAGATAGGCAAGGATGATGAAGGTCCACCCCATGTTGTGGCGGATCACCTGACCTTCACTGCGCACGAACTTCGTGGTCGAAACGCCTACGCTGGCGGTTTGCGGGGCTACGGGCTTGCCCACCTCGGCGCCAACCGAGCCCAGGGAAGGCAGCAAGAGCACCGGCATGTTGAGCAGCCGTCCCGCGGCCGCCTGCACCGGCCCGAACATGGCATTGGTCGAGGTGTTGCTGCCCGACAGCGCGACGCCGATCCAGCCGAGAACCGGGCAAAGCAGGACAAAGGCCGGGCCGATCTTGGCAAGGCCGAAAGCCAGCGAATTAGCCATGCCGGTGAAGACGAAGGCATAGGCCAAGCCGAAGACGAAGAAGCCCACCAGCAACGCGCCCCACATCTGGTGGAAAGTTTTATTGAACACTTCCTTGATTTGCGAGCCGCTGGGGCGCACGAAAAGCAGTATCACCAGCCACGAAGCAAGAATGGAAGTGCCGCCGCTTAGCGGGTTAAAGTTAAATACGGAAAAGTACGGCTTTTGGCTCACGGAAGAAATGGTTCCCACTCTTGCCAGGAACAGGCTATGGTTGGGCAAATGAGACCACGGCCCGGTCCAAGCCGCAACGATGACCAGCAGCACGAAGTAAGGCAGCCAGGCGCGGATGGCGCTGACCCCGGGTCCAGCGGCCGCCGCTTCCGGTGAGCCGGTAATCGGTACGCCGCCGAAGCCGCGAATCGTTTTGGGCTTCCACACCTTGACAAACAAATAGAGCGCCCAAAACGACACCAGCGCGCCCGCGATGTCGGGCAGGTACGGTCCCCAGTAGCGGGCGATTGGGTATTGCCCCGCGATGTAGGAAAGCGACCCGACAATGGCGAGCGGCCAAGCTTCCACAACTCCGTCCCAGCCGCTGACCAGATAGATGAGCACCCAAGTGGGGAAAAGCGCCAAGACGGCAACTATGGTGCCCACTGAACCGGAAAGGGCCAGCATGGGAAGCCCGGTCACCGCCGCCAGCGCGAGGATGGGCGAACCCAAGGCGCCATAGGAAACCGGAGCGTTGTTGGCCAATGCCGCCACGCGAATGGCATCGAGATCGGCGATCCCCAGTCCGATCAGGATCGGCGCCACGACCGCCCAGGGGTAACCAAAGCCGACCAGGCCTTCCAGCAGCGCGCCGAACGCCCAGGCGAGCATGATGGTCTGAATGCGGACGTCGGCGGTGGCGTGGTGCAACATCCATTTGCGGAAGTTGTCGAAATCACCCGTGATGACGAGGGTGTTAAAGATGACGAGTCCCCAGAACGTGATCCAGTCGATGACCCAGGTCCCCGTCAGGCTGCCATAGAGGTAGGCCTGCAGGGTCGGGCCAATCGGGGCCTGCCAGACATAGACGCCGAGCGGGATGGTGACGACGCCGGCAAGCAAACAGGCAAGCCAGGCCGTCATCCGCACTCCCGCCAGCAGAAATAACAGAAAGGCCAACGGAACCAGCGCCAACAGAATAGTGGTCAGCAGATTTCCGGTGGGAGCCAAGACCTGAGTGAACATGGAGTGAACCTCATTTCATAAATTGTTAGGGATAGATACCCGCTTGAAAGGGCCGCGTTGCCAGCTACCCGTTTGACACCCGCGGAATGGCTGCCTGGAGAGGAAGATTCTTACAGCAGCCAGACCGCAAACGTCGATGAAATAAGGCGCGCTATGTTTACACCAGCGCGACGTTCAAGTCAAGCTGATATCATCTTGTCCGACAGGAATTGCGCGTTTTTCAACTCTGTGCTACGGTGCGCTGGGTGCGCTTCCTCTCCGGCCGGCCAGGGTTACAGCCGATTCCAGACCTGAGCTTCGAATAGCCAGCACTAAGATGCACAATTTGAAGCCGGTTTCGCGTACCACGCTCAGCGAGCAGGTTGCCGTGCAGCTCGCTTCTGAATTGCGGGCCGGACGCTGGAAACCCGGCGAGAAGCTGCCCTCCGAAGCGGAGCTCTGCCGGGTCTTCCGGGTGGGGAGATCGACGCTACGCGAAGCGCTGAAATCTTTGGCCTTCATCGGCGTCATCCGGATGCGCGCGGGCGGGGGCAGCTACGCAGCCGAAGAGCGTTCCGCATACATGGACGGGCCCCTGCTGGCGAAGGGGGTACTGAATACCGAAAAGGACGTTACCGATCTTTCCGAGGCTCGTCTGGTGCTGGAGACGGAACTGTCCGGGCTTTGTGCCCAGCGGGCCAGCGATCAGGACCTGGAGAACCTCGAAAACCTTGTCGTCCAGATGAACGCCGCCAAGCAGCAGGATGGCGTCGAGTTTCGCCAACTGGATCTGGCCTTTCATCTGGCGGTGGGAATGGCCAGCAAGAATCAGATCCTGGCCGAACTGCTGAAGCACATTCGCGAAGGACTGCAGGAGTTGATCAGCAAGAGTTTGCTCTTGCCTGCCGGCATGGAGCTTGCCTACCAGCAGCACCGGACGATCCTGGAAGCTTTGCAGCAGCGGAATCCGCGCCGGGCGCGGATGGCCATGCGCAACCATTTGCGCACCTTCGAACGCGGCTACAAGGTGGTGTTTCAGATGCCGCAGTAGTTTGCGGCAGCGCAGCCGCAGAAGAGTTTGGAAGAGCTGATCGGGAATAGCGTTGGTTAGAGCGTCCCGGCGGGCCGGGAAGGTCAGGAGTTCGAGCCACGCCGCGGCGAGCCGTGGGCCTCCTCGTGCCTACCATTTTTCTTTCGGCTTACGTCCCGTCTGTCACCAGCCATTCATCTTCGTGTGAAAGCCTTGGGTGATGCTGTTGTTGCGAGTGAAGCGCCACATGGTCGCGATCTCCAGCGGCCAAGAGTGGAGTGTGTCTCCGAGTTGGATCAGTTACGGCAGGTGAGCGCTATTGATCAGACGTCCGGAAGCAGTAGTTGATACTGTAGCACGGGCGCAGGGTTCAACGCCGGTGCCCGGTGCAGCGAGTCCAGAAAAGCGCCGGCACGGACGAAGGCAGGTGGGTGTCTGGTTTCGCGAGAAGCAAGGACGCACAATGACAAACTCGAAACTACAAGCAGCACTCGATGAACTTGAAAGGCTGAGCGACACCGTTAAGGGATTCAAAGAGCGCAACGCTATGTCGCTGAATTCAGACAGTGACGCGGGCCGCGCACTCTTTGCGCTTCAGACCTTCATCAGTGAACTGCACAAATTAGACCTTGGCTCCATCCTCAACCTTAAAACCATTGAAGCATAGTATAAGAGAAAGTCAGCCGCGGGCGAACCGGCTTTTCGTTGGTCCGCTCAGTAGTCGACGCTTAAGTCCCAGAGCGAGTTCCCGGAACTACCGAGGAGTCGGTGGTGGTTCCGCGGTAATGGTGCGCGCTTCCGCCGCCGTGAGTCGAGACGGCTCGCAGTATCCGTAACCGGTTGTGCAAGCGTGGAAGTTGCGCCGTCGTTCTACGGCCTCCAAGGCAGTCGCTTCCGATGCGGTCAATTTGGAGTAATCACAGGATTCCGCGCCATTTTTGCAGGCGGAGCGGTTGCGCTGGTGGTCAGCGAGCTCAACCACCCGCGCTTCCTGCGGACTCAGTTTGGAGCGATCGCAGGGGCCCCACCCGTCTGTACAGTGCGAAAGGTTGCGCTCGCGATCCGCGGCGGCTACTGCCCGCGCTTCGACTGGAGTAAGAGCGGAGTAATCGCAGGAGGAGACGGCCTCCAGGCAATCGGAAACATTACGCTGGCGTCGGGCAGCGGCTACTGCGCTTATTTCTTGCGCACTCAGTTTCGAGTGGTCACAGGGTTGCCAGCCCTCTCGGCACCGCGAAACATTCTGTTGACGCTCCGCCACCGCCACCGCACGGGCTTCTCGCGAGGTCAGCATGGAATGATCGCACGATCCGATTCCGTCCATACACGCGGAGGCATTTCGCTGGTGTTCGGAGATGGCCAGGGCGTTAGCTTCAAGCGCCGAGAGTTGTGAACGGTCGCAGGAATTCAGGCCCATTCTGCAATCCGCGAGATTGCGCTGATGTGCGCCGGCATCCACTTCATGAGATTCAGCCTCGCTTAACTTAGAGTGGTTGCAGGAATCCCACCCGTATCGGCATGCCGTCAGATTAGTTTCTTCACCCGACGATTGCGCAAATAGTGACCCTTGCCAGGAACAGAGGCAGGCTATCAAAAAGCAGAGCATGGGTCGCGTAATGACTTTCATTGCGTTTTCCTTCCCGGGCGCTACAGCAGACCCGGTTACCCACAACATTAAGGCCTAGTACATGTCTCCCATGCCGCCGTGGCCGCCAGCAGCGGGAGCACCCGTCTTCTCTTCCGCAATTTCCGCAATGATGGCTTCGGTGGTCAGCATCAACGCGGCAATCGAGCTGGCATTGGTCAGGGCGGTACGCACAACTTTGGTCGGATCGAGCACGCCGGCCTTGACCAGATCTTCGTACTCGCCGGTCAGTGCGTTGTAGCCGAAGTTATTGTCCTTTGCGTCGTTGATCTTGCCCAGGACGATGGCGCCTTCTTCGCCGGCGTTCTCCGCGATCTGGCGCAGCGGCTCCTGGAGGGCCCGCTTCACGATGTTGACGCCGATTTGTTCATCGCCGTCGGCTCTCAGCTTTTCCAGAGCGGAGATGCAGCGGACAAGAGCCACACCGCCGCCCGGAACGATGCCTTCTTCCACGGCCGCTCGGGTGGCGTGCATGGCGTCTTCGACCCGGGCCTTCTTCTCTTTCATTTCGGTTTCGGTGGCGGCCCCGACTTTGATTACGGCTACGCCGCCGACCAGCTTTGCCAACCGCTCCTGTAATTTTTCGCGGTCGTAGTCGCTCGTGGTCTTATCAATCTGGCCGCGAATTTCCTTTACCCGGCCTTCGACATCACTGCTTTTGCCGTGGCCTTCGATGATGGTGGTATTGTCCTTGTCAATGGTGATCTTCTTGGCCTGACCAAGGTCATTGATTTGCAAATTCTCCAGCTTGATGCCCAGGTCTTCGGTGATGGCCTTGCCCCCGGTGAGCGTGGCGATGTCCTGCAACATCTCCTTGCGCCGATCGCCAAATCCCGGCGCCTTGACGGCGGCGACCTGCAGCGTGCCACGCAGCTTGTTGACGACCAGGGTCGCCAAAGCCTCGCCCTCGACGTCTTCGGCGATGACGAGCAGCGGCTTCCCACTCTTGGCGATTTGTTCCAGCAGAGGGATTATGTCTTTCATGGAGCTGATCTTCTTTTCATTGATCAGGATATAGGCGTTCTCGAAGGCAACCTCCATGCGTTCCGCGTCCGTAACGAAATACGGCGAAAGATAGCCGCGGTCGAACTGCATGCCTTCTACCACGTCGAGCTTGGTCTCCAGCGTCTTAGACTCTTCCACGGTGATGACGCCATCCTTGCCGACCTTCTTCATTGCATCCGCGATGATGCCGCCGATGGTGGTGTCATTATTGGCGGAAATGCTGCCCACCTGGGCGATCATGTCGCCGGTGACGGGCTTGGAGAACTTATCCAGCTCGCCCTTGCTACGCTCGCCGGTCAGGGGATCGATATTGCCGCAAATCACGTTCGCCGCCTTCTCGATGCCCCGCTTCATAGCCATCGGATTGGCGCCGGCGGCGACGGTCTTCACCCCTTCGCGGTAGATGGCCTGCGCCAGAACCGTGGCGGTGGTGGTCCCGTCGCCAGCGACGTCGGAAGTCTTGGAGGCGACTTCGCGAACCATCTGGGCGCCCATGTTCTCGAGGCCGTCCGGCAATTCAATTTCTTTTGCGACCGTGACGCCGTCCTTGGTAATGGTCGGGGACCCGAACCTCTTCTCGATAACCACGTTGCGGCCCTTGGGGCCGAGGGTCACCTTGACCGCGTCCGCCAACAGGTTAACGCCGCGCAGGATTGCCTGCCGTGACTGTTCGCCGTGCACGATTTGCTTTGCCATAATTTCGTTCTCCCACAATATTGAATTCTTTGACTCGGATCTTTTTTCCGCGGGTTACTGCTGTCCGCGAGCGAGATTGCCAGTTGTGAAAAGCACCGATAAGCCAACCCCGGGACGCTCAAGGGAGTAGCTATCTCTTGGCTCCTACGGTCTCTTTCTGTGCCGCACCACTGACAATGCCGAGAACTTCCTCCTCTTTCATAATCAGGAGGTCTTTCCCATCAATCTTGATCTCGGTACCGGAGTACTTACCGAACAGAATGCGGTCGCCTTCTTTTACCGCGAGAGGGAACACTTTGCCTTCGTCATTGGTCTTGCCTTTGCCAATTGAGAGGACCTCCCCTTCTTGTGGTTTATCTTTGGCAGAATCGGGGATGATCAGGCCGCCGCGAGTGGTGCCGGCTTCTTCTATGCGCCGCACCAAAATGCGGTCGTGGAGTGGGGTAAATTTTGTAGTCATACTTGCAGACTCCTTTCCTTCGAATCTGGTTAATAACGGAGAAACTATGAAAGCCCATCACCTGGCAGCGCCAGGACCGTCGAAGCGTGGACCACCGCCAACATTGGACCAGGCCGGCCAGAGCCATCAGGAGGGATAACGCCAGCAATATCAGCTGCCGATGCTAAGACTAAACCCAGCTAGGGATCACTGGTTCCATCTTCGGCACAATCGCCCGCCTTGTGTCGGCCAACCTGTGACTCCCGTTTTGCTGATCACAGCCGGCACCTTGGCACGGACCACGACTGGTACGACCTTATCAAGGCAGGCTTGTGCAGTCTGTTCAATAACGCTCACATCGCACCGCAGGGCGCACTACGACGTGAACCTTGGCTCAATGCCCCAGTGGTCGCGCCGGCCTGGTCTTCGTTCACTTCGTCCGGTACCTGTCCCGCGACGGATGGGATCTACCGACCGAAGCTCAGGCGTTCAGCCACATGGCTTGATCTGAACAGGCGCCTCTGGATGCTGATTCTGGATGTTTGCGGCGCACCGGTGACGGCGGAACTCGTTCATCAAACGCGGAGAAGCGGTAGTATCCTCGGCATCCTCTAAGGTTGGCATAAAAAGCTTGCCGCACCCGTTACAGCGCCAAGCGAAAATACGGCCGCAAAGAGTAAATGCAGGCACGAATTGCAGCGTGTCTTTACCCGCCAAAGCGTTCGCGGTTTGCGCGTCGGTGACGTCCAGTACTATGCCCACGAACCGTACCGGCCCATCTGCACCTCTGGCCGTCACCCTGCCCAGCGCCTGCAAGGATCGAATGCCTCGCCCGGGCACTTCGATGCGATACTCGCTGGCAAAAGTTCCTTGGCGTTGCACCGCATTATGCAGGCTCGCCAGGACAGCCGGTCTGTCCTCGGGATGAATGCGATCCGCCCACTCCTGGTTCGAGTGCCACTTCTCGTCGGCGCCGAACCCGAACAGTTCGGCGAATCGAGGGGACCAATGATTCATCTCTTCCGCCATATCCCAGTTCCATACCGCCATACCAGCTACTTCCAAGGCCATTGCCGGTTGCAGGTGCATAGACATGTTCGTGAGTTGTTTTTCTGCGGTGACGTCGATCGACACCGTAAGGCTGGATTGGGCGCGTCCCTGATCGTCACGTTCAGGCACAATTGCGGTTCGGTAGTAACGCATGCCGGAACTGGCCGGGTACGCTATTTCGATCTGCGACGGTTTCCTGGCTTGGTATACGTCCGCGCGCGCTTTGGCCAGCTGGCCGGCCACGAACGGGTCGATGCCCGGGATCGGCAGAGATTTTCCCATGAAAGCGGCTACCGGCAGACCCGTAATCTGCTCTACTCCAGAACTGATGTACGTGTATCGGCCCTGTCGATCCGTGCGCGAGATCACGACCGATGCATTGGCATTCCCAGGGGCAAGAGCTCGCTCCAAGTCTTCCAGGTTGACCGTCTGCGCATATCGTTTCGGTTGCGGCGTGTCTTCGAACGTCTGCTTCGTAAGGGTTCCCATGATCACCTCAGGTTGTTCCGCCGGCAACCGCTAGGGCGGCTCTGCGCGCCGTCGCCGGGCCCGCCGGTTACAGTCCCATACCCGTGGGATGGCTGGGATCGTAGCTCAGCGATGCCGGAGTGACCGGTTGCGGCGGTGTTGGTGGCACTGCCCATGGGGTGTTGTTGAACTCGGACAACGTGCCAGTCAGGTTGGTACCTCCTAAGGCTCGGGCAAGTGAACTAAGAGAACTAGCCCCCAGAACAGAATGCCGGAGGCAGTCACTCACGACTGAGCGATATTGCTCACTCCGTTCGTAAAAGCGAGCTTTGACAATAGCTGGGTCTTTCCTCACCCAAGCCAGGAGGCAGTCACCCGCCCTTTCGGCTTGGGGTGGCGTTCTGCACGAAAAAGCCGCCTGTTGCCGCGCCGCAGTGGTCAATTGTGACCAGTATTTGCAAGCCACCCATTGAATACTGGCTAAGCAGCTTGGGGATAATCTGATCGGCTCCGCGCGACCAGAGGGTTCGGCGCAGGAGTAGCGCGGAGTCCTGAGCCCCGAGTCCGAACCGGGCCGGATTCTAGCGATTTGCAGGATGCGCAGCGCAGCGGGCGAGGACTCGAATCAGCGGCTCGCGCGCATGGCCACTACCAAGGAGAGATGAATGTCGTCACAAGGAAGTGCATCGTTGAGAGAACCATTGGCTCTCAAGGTGCGCATGCCGGTGCTGGAAGAACAACTTGCGGTGTCGTTGCGTTTGGGCGCCAGCGCTTCGCTGCCCAGCCGGATAGCCGTGATCGGAAACTATCTCCCGCGACAATGCGGAATCGCCACTTTCACCACCGACTTATGCGACGCCATCGGCGCGGAGTACGGAACGGCCCAACTACTGGCAGTGCCGGTGAATGACCCGGAATCCCGATATAACTATCCGGCTCGCGTCCGGTTCGAGCTGACGGAGGGGGACGTCACCTCCTACGAGGATGCTGCCGACTTTCTGAATTTCAGCAATGTCGATCTGGTATGTCTGCAGCACGAATACGGCATTTTCGGAGGCAGCGCCGGCAGCCATATCCTGCGCCTGCTGCAACGCCTGAAGATGCCGGTGGTAACGACCCTGCATACCGTTCTTCGCGAGCCGGACCCGAATCAGCGGATTGTCATGGAGAAGGTTGCGGCCCTTTCCGATCGCCTGATTGTCATGAGCCATCGCTCGGCCCAGTTTCTGCAGGAAGTCTTTGGTGTCCCGGGCGACAAGATCGATCTCATTCCTCACGGTGTCCCCGACTTGCCCTTTGGCGACCCGAACTTCTACAAGGATTCCTTCGGGACGGAAGGCAAAACCGTTTTGCTTACTTTCGGCCTGCTTTCGCCCAACAAGGGGATTGAAACCGTGATTGAGGCGTTGCCGCACATTCTCTCCCGGCACAGCGAGGCCGTTTACATCGTCGCCGGCGCGACCCACCCGCATATCAAACGGCGCGAGGGCGATCAGTACCGGCTGCAGTTACAGGCCTTGGCGAGAAAGCTCGGAGTTCAGCAGAGTGTGATCTTCCACAACCGCTTCGTCAGTCCCGAGGAGATGGCTCAGTTTGTGGGATCGGCGGACATCTATATCACCCCCTATCGTAATGAGGCGCAAGCCGTCTCCGGCACCTTGGCCTATGCCCTAGGGGTCGGCAAAGCCGTTATCTCCACCCCTTACTGGCATGCGGCCGAGCTGTTGGACGAAGGACGCGGAAGGCTGGTTCCATTTGGAAATTCGCGCGCGATCGCCGAGGTCGCAATTGAGCTCCTCGACCACGAAGCGACGCGCCATGCCATGCGCAAGCGGGCCTACGTCTACGCCCGGGACATGGTTTGGGGTACGGTGGCCAAGTCCTACATGCAGACCTTTGTGCGGGCCCGCGCCGATCGTATGCGGACTCCATGCGTTGCCTCGTCTGCCCGCAGTGCGGCCCGCGCCCTGAACTGCTTGCCCGCGATCAAACTCGATCACCTGATGCACATGACCGACCACACCGGGTTGCTGCAACATGCCGTGTTTTCCGTCCCCAACTACCGCGAGGGCTATACCACCGACGATAACGCTCGCGGGTTGATCGTGGCGGTTCTCACCGAACAGTTGGGCATCACGGCAGCTTCGGAAACCTCCGGGTTGGCTTCCCGGTATCTGGCTTTTTTGTGGCATGCCTTCGAGCCGGCGACGGGCCGCTTCCAAAACCTGCTGGGTTATGATCACCGATGGCACGAAGCCGAACATTCCGAGGATAGCCACGGGCGGGCGTTATGGGCCCTGGGAACGGTGTTAGGGCGTTCCCGGGATTCCGGGTTGCGGGGCACCGCCGGGCGGCTTCTGGAAGCGGCCGTTCCCGCCGTTTTGGGCTTTTCGAGCCCCCGCGCCTGGGCCTTTTCGCTGCTTGGAATGCAGGAATATCTGGACTGGTTTCCCGGCGACCGGGCAACTCTGACAACGAGAGATCTGCTGGCCCGCCGTCTGCTCGAGATTTATCGTTCCTGCCGCACGGAGGACTGGCGCTGGTTCGAGGATGTCCTCGCCTATTCCAATGCGCGGCTGCCCCAGGCCCTTTTGTTATGCGGCTCGCGGAGTTCGGATGCGGCCATGGTATCGGCCGCGCTCGAGGCCCTGGATTGGTGTGCGGCCGCGCAGCGTTGCCAGGCCAAGGGACACTTTGTGCCCATCGGGTCGCAAGGCTTCTGGCGCCAGGGCGGAGAGAAAGCTCGTTTCGATCAGCAGCCCGTGGAGGCTGGAGCAACCGTTTCCGCCTGTCTGCTGGCGTTGCAAGTGACCCGCGACGAACGCTGGCGCAAAGAGGCTTGGTCGGCGTTTAACTGGTTCCTGGGCGATAACGATCTGCAAATTGTCCTGTACGACGCCAGCACTGGCGGCTGCCGCGACGGTTTGCATCCCGACCGGGCCAACGAAAACCAAGGCGCGGAATCTACCCTCTCCTTCCTCATGGCCCTGCTGGAAATGCGCTTGCTCGAAGACATTGAGATCCCGGCCAAGAGACTGGAAATAGGCGCCGCCGTTTAGCCCCCGTGCCCCGCCGCGGGATTTGGTCCGTGGAACCTGAGGAGGGTTTGTGAACGTAATTACGAGTCATAACGAGCCGTTGCTGCGGCGTCATCCCGCGAATCCGATCTTGACCAGCCAAGATTGGCCCTACACCATCAACAGTGTGTTCAATGCCGGCGCGACGTTGCTGGCCGATGGATCGACCCTGCTGCTCTGCCGGGTGGAAGAACGGCGCGGACTCTCGCATCTTTGCGCCGCCCGTTCTGCCAACGGAATCGACGGCTGGAAGGTGGACCCGACCCCCACGCTCATGCCCAACGCCGATCAGTACCCGGAAGAGCTGTGGGGGATCGAGGATCCACGGCTGACCTACGTTCCCGAGCTGCAGCAATACGCGGTGGCCTACACTTCATTCTCGCGCGGCGGTCCCGGAGTGTCGCTGGCCTTGACGAAGGATTTTCGTTCGTTCCAGCGATACGGTGTCATCATGTCGCCGGATGACAAAGATGCGGCGCTTCTTCCATATAGAATTGACGGGCTTTGGGCGCTGATCCATCGGCCGATGACGCCCCTGGGCGCGCACATGTGGATCTCGTACTCTCCCGACTTGCGGCATTGGGGCGGTCACCGCATGATGCTGGAAGCCCGCCGGGGGGCCTGGTGGGACGCGAATAAGATCGGCTTGTGCTCGCCGCCGATCGAAACCCCACGGGGCTGGCTGGTGCTCTACCACGGGGTACGGGCTACGGCGTCCGGCTCCATCTACCGTCTCGGGTTGGCGCTATTCGACCGGCAGCAGCCGGATAAGTGTTTGTTGCGGGGAGACTCCTGGATCTTTGGCCCCGAAACCGACTATGAGCGTGGCGGCGACGTACACGACGTGGTATTTCCGTGCGGCTACACGATGGGTGCCGATGGCGACACCCTGAACATCTATTACGGGGCAGCCGACTTCTGCGTCGCACTGGCTCACGGCAGCCTCCGCTGTCTTCTCGCCTGGCTTGACGCCAACGGCCGGTACGAACAGCGGCGTGATTGGCAGACCTGATATCCGATGATCCGGGCGGATCGCGCGCATTAGGCAGGCAAATTTACACTCCGATAGTTCCAGCCTCAGGGAAACGCGGGTATAACGGCAGCGGATACGGACTTGGTTGGCAGAGCGCGTTTATGGCGATTGCCGAACATCTGGGTGCTCGCGATGGGCGGGCTTGACGGTCGCGGACTGAGCTTCTTCACGCGCGTTCCTGGCGGTTCCGGGGGCGCCCCGGCTCATGCTGGCGTCAACTGCGCTGCGTACCAGAGCAGACACCGCGTGTTGAAGCCGTTGGGCGATGATCTCCGCCGTGTGCTTCTCATTGAATACCATGTCCAATGCGATGTCCCAACCAGACCCATGCCGTACGACCCTCATGATCCTCCCTCTCCCGAATGTCGGGCCCAAGGCCAGACGGGGCTTGCCTCTCCGCGAATCGTCCTGCTTCCAGAGTGCCGGGACAATCTAGGCTGACCACCCCAACCCTCAGACGTCTCAACGGAACTCATCAATCGAGCTCACTTTTGCCGGCCGCACTCAGGCGAGTTCAGCCCTGGCCCAAAAGCGGCCTAGCTCCCGAACGCCCAGAGTCGGCAGAGGTGCTGGCTCATCTTGGGATGTTGCTTGTACAGCCATATGAACCGGCGCTCCGCAACGCTTAGTGCCGATGTAGAAACTGCCGGCCCAACTAATACCGGCTTATCGTCTTTTTTGGGTTTCATTGGAACTGCTCCCTCGCAAACATGCATAGGAACGCGTTGCCGCGGTCCAACTTCAAAGCTTCGGATTTAGGCTGCCAAAGCAAGGCGCTTCTTCCCCCTAACCATTAAACCGCAGGCGCTTGGACGCACACTGGTCACAATTGACCGCAACCCGGCATGGTATTTCCCTTAAAAGCGCCCAGGAGCTAAATCCGGCGCTTGTCTTTGAACCGGATATAGCTGCCGAAGCTCTGGCCCCTTGGCGAGCCCATTCCTCAACCGCCGGCTTAACCTTGCCCGGACAAAGCGCTCTCTATGAGGCCAGCTTCGCCACCTCTGCCGCATCCTTGGAAAAGGATCGGGGCAGGTATTTGGGATCGCACTCGATCCCCCGGCCCGCAATTTCCAACGCCTTCTTGACCCGAATCCCGCGCTGCGTGCCAAGTTTGCGAAGCGCCGCCGCACGATCCGCTTCGGAATCGAACTTCTCGAAGTTCTGGCAATGGGCGATCTTGCGATCGTAGAAATCGATTTCCTGATGCAGGTCTCTCAAATCGTACTTGCTCGCGGATTTCACTTGCATTCAATTACTCCCGCCGAAGATTGGGAAACAAATGTTCTCGGTGCAACGATGGCGCGCGCGATCGTGCTGACTCCTGGCTTGCGGCTCGATCAGGAATGAATTTGTCAGATGAACTGAGCTGGTTCAGACGATCTGAGGGGGATAGGGAGTTGCCGGGTAGAGAGTAGCGCGTGATAACCATCATCACGCGCTCACATTACTTTGCGCTAGTAGCGGCCACCGCGTCCCCCACGGCTTGCCCCGAAGGAGGACTCACGCTTCGGGCGCGCCTCATTCACCATGAGGGCACGTCCGCCCAGGGTCGCTCCGCTGAGCGCGGCGATTGCTTTTTCGCCGTCGCCATCGTTGGCCATTTCGACGAAGGCGAACCCGCGCCTCTGGCCGGTGTCCCGGTCGGTCACAATGGCCACTTTGTTCACTTGTCCATACACCGCGAAGGCCGCTCGAAGTTCGTCCTCGGTGCTCTGGAAGTCCAGATTACCCACATAAATATTCTTCATAAACTCTGCCTCATAGATAAGCTATTTGATTGTCGATGTTTTTCTCGGACGAGTGAGGCAGGAGAATAGTAGTCTCAGATGCCGCGGACAGGTCTAAAAACGGGACATTCAAACGCATCTCCAGACTAACACACTCGCAGCCCAAGCGTACCGCCCGGTTATAGCGATTCGCGCCCGGTAACCATGTCGGCGAAAGGGGCCCACCGAATAAGCCGTGGCTCACCGGCACGCCCAGTCAGCGTCCTGTCGCTGGCGGGTGCGGGTCGCGACACTGTCGAGTATGGGGCCGGGTTGAATGTGATAGGCGTGCGCGGAAATCGTCATGTACGGTATGCCCAGAAATGAGGTGCTGGTGATCTGGTTCAACCCCACGCAATTGAAAGCCATTTGATGGGCTTGGCGCAGGATGCGCCGCACTGCCTTGCCGACATTCGCGTCACCGTCGCGGCCCAGGATGCGTACCTTGATTTCGCCGGCGATGCAAAGAAGCGCCCAGCCTGCAGCGCGGAGACCGGCGTCCAGGCCGGAGCGGTCGAGAATTCTGACGTCGCGCCAGCCCTGGGAGTATCGATTGCTCTGTAACCCGGCAGTTTTGGGCAAGAGCAGGCCTTCTTGCACTAACATAGTGCCCGCCTTCACCCGTTGTGTACCAATACCTGAATTCATGAAGTGCCCACCTTTGCCATAACTATCCACTGTTGCACATTCGTGCGTCACCAAGAAACCAAAGGCACGCACTCAAACTGTCACACCCTCAACACCTGTCATTCTGAGTCCCGCGCCCGGCCGAATCTGGACAGTTGCCATACCGTCGAGGCGCGGGGCGAAGAACCTATGTATTTCGGCCCTATCCGCCATTGCCATTCGTGCGTCACCCAGAAACCAAAGGTACACACTCAAACTGCCGCACCCCCAGCAACTGTCAACCGCAGCGTCCTGAGCGGACGATCGATACCCCCCCGAACTTTGAGCGTAGCACCCCAGGTAAGCAAGCGTCTGTGCAATAGAGCTCATTCTTCGGCGTAGCGCAGTGAGCTCTTTTGGACAGTCCTCCCGAACCTTCTATGCCACACTTCAACCTGCGCAAGCTGACACGGAGGAAAGAACGCCGAATTGCCGGTGACGGCACTTACGAGCCGCCAATCATCCTTGAGCGGCGCAATTGGGCCGGAGCGCACGCGACGTGCCGGCACGGACCAGGCGCGGCTGCTCTCACGAACGAAATCATCCCCAGAAGGAGTGCATCAGGTGCCAAAGAGCAAAAACACCCCCACCACAGCCCGCAAAAGCAAGCACACGGGCCATCAGAACACGAAACGCATAGTTAATAAGCCCAGGAAGAAGGGGTAGTCCCCGCGCCTCTCAAACACCGGGCAATTTCACAGTTACGTCGAGACCCTGAGGAGATTCTATGTCACAAACCGTAGTAGAAAAAGCCGGCGAGCACATCGCCCAGTCAGTTCGCGAGGCTTCACGGGTAACGTCTGCGGTGGCAGACGCGCTCGAAGAAGGCGTAGGAGTGGCCAAGCGTTTCGCAAAACAAGGTGGCGATGCCGCAGAGGAATTTATAAATGACACAACTCAACGCATCCAGCGACACCCCATGGTCACCGTCGCAGCAACCTTGGCCACTGGCTTTATCGTGGGGATGCTGACGGGTTTGCTAATGCGGCGAAAGCAATGAGCCGAATTCAAGAAGCGGACATCCCCGCGCCCGCCTTTGCGCGCTGCCCTATAGTTCCCCCTTTTGGGAGCGGCAGGCGTATGCTGAGGGTTATGACTGAAGTATTAGCCGAGAAGGCATCTTCCCCGTCCAAACCGCGAGCTATTCGGTCCGAGGTCAAAGGCCCGATTCGCTGTCATAAGTGTCAACTGAACTGCCGCGATGCCGCCGAGTACCGGGAGCATAACTGTGAGCCCAAGCCGCGGCCCGAATAAGATTAAGGATGTCCAGCTTGTCAGAACGCAACGGCGATAAATCAAGGTTCGGACGCGAGCGCAGGCAGAAAATCCTCCGCCGGAAAAAGAATCGCGAACTTCGGAAGACGCTCGGGCTGGCCAAGCCCCCAGCAGAGCTTGACGCAAGAAATACCCTGCGGGACGGCCCCGGGCAAGCTCGTTAGTTGGGGAGCCGATGAGGAGTTCTCTTCAGTCTGCTGCGACCGGACCGGAAGGAACGGCCGTCTCTCCCGTTGGTCGGGCGGTCCACGCGGTAACCAATTGTTCAGCGGGAGAGGAACTAAGGCCGGCCAGGACCTCAGCAATCCGGTTTTCGGCCGCTCGGCGCTCATCTTCTGAGGGTGCAGAAACTTGAACCATGCCGTCCCGGCACGGCTCCGATAGTGGCAGGAATGCGCCCTGATGCCGGGTTACGACTTCCAACAGGCGACCAAGCGCCTCCGAATAGTAGTCACTGAAAAACTGCAAGCCGGGCACGTGAGACCAGGCAGCGGTGACCCATTGTTCACAGACGAGATGCCAATAGCCTCTGCTCGTAGAGGCCCAGATCTTCAGATATTGTAACGAAGCGTCACTCTCAGTCCGGTATTCAACCTGGACCGATCCGGTATTCTCGGCCGGCATTAACTCATTCCAGTGCGCCTGTACGACGTCCGCCAAGATGCGGTCAAGCCGCATCGTCCCGACTTCCGGTCGATTCATAAGGTCCACCACGTTCTCTAGCTTAGGAGCCTGTGGGCAGCCGGTCTGTGCAATAATGCTCACCTTGCCGTGACCCAACTAGCGTCACCGGCTGGCGGTGCCCTTCCTCTGCGTCCCTGCGGCTCTGCGTTGGGTGTGCGGTCTTTCTCGACGGAGCAACGGCCGGCAACTTCGGCGCATCTACCTGAATCACCTGAGGGGGGTTACTGATGCGCTGCATGATAAAGGTTTCAATCCCGGTGGAAAGCGGCAACGAGGCGGCCAAGAATGGCACTCTGGGTCGAACCATCGCGGCCATACTGGCCGAGTTGAATCCGGAAGCCGCCCACTTCACCGACTGGGACGGACAGCGGACCGGATTCATCGTCTTCGACCTGAAGGATCCGTCGCAAATTCCGGCCGTGGCCGAACCCTGGTTTCTTGCTTTCAACGCCAGTTTGGAATTTCACCCCTGCATGAATCTTGACGATCTGAAGAAGGCTGCGCCCGGCATAGAGCGGGCGGTAAAGAATTACCGCGAACTGAAATCGGCGGCGTAAGAACGCTTGCTGGTTGGTAGCTGGTACTTGGTACCTGTTACCTGTTACTCGACATTACCCATGATTGTCATCCTGAACGGAGCGCCCGCCGTCTTCCTTCCGATCCGCTTCTCTTGCGGGTCGGGGCGGGGGCGAAGTGAAGAGCCTGCCCCGAGCGAAGCCGAGGGGATCTATGCATTTAGCAATTGCAACCTGTACGCAAAAGGAAAGGCATAGATCATCGGCAGGCCGCGAAAACGAGTGGCCTTTCTTGGGATGACAACCCAATGTGATGAATAATCCAGGCGTGGGGACGACGCGAAGGGGTTCTCACGCACACTCTTTAGCCCTGTGCCACTTGGCAAGCTCGCGGCTACAGGCGCTTATGCTGCTCCATGTAGCTGGCCGCATGGCGCTTCATGGTGAGGAGTTCATTCTTGTGTTCGCGCGACTGGTATCGCCGCAGCAAGGCGAAGCACAGAACGGCGAATACCACCACTAGGATCGCGATCATAGGAAACCCCCAAACGTAATCTCGTCCCGCTTCGCTCCGAAAGAAATATCCTGAACGGACCAAACGGGAGAGAAACTGCCTCACAAAAAATACTCGCACTCGCGCGCGGGAGGAACAATCAGAGCAACACCTGAGCGAAACTACGGCTTTGCTTTTACCGCCGATCGATTTCTGATTTCAGCACCGCCCACGGTGCAATTGCGTATCCTTACTGCGCTCCGGAAACCGGTTGCGGCTGCCGGATCGTGGTTTCCAGCAAAGTACGAACTTCCTCGTCCGTCGTCTGTTCAAAATTCCGGTACCACTGGCCTACCGCGAAGAAATCTTCGGGGGTAGCGGCGCAGACGGTTTCGTCCGCCACCTCATGCAGGTCCTCGCAACTGGCGCGGGCGGCAACCGGCACGGCGATTACGATTTTTGCCGGCCCCAGGACCCGCAAAGCCGTGGCCGCGGCGCGCATGCTGGAACCGGTGGCCAAGCCATCATCCACCAGGATGACCACGCGCCCGTGCGGGTCCGGCGGCGGACGATCGCCACGGTACTGGCGTTCGCGACGCTGCAACTCCGGCCACTCGCGCGCCGTGATGCTTTCGATTTCTTCGGGAGCGATAGCCAAAGCGTGCACTACGCCCTCGTTCAAGACGCGCGTGCCTCCGCTGGCAATAGCGCCAATCGCCAACTCTTCCTGTCCCGGAGCTCCCAGCTTGCGTACGACGAATACGTCCCAGGGAACGTGCAGGGTGTTGGCAACCTCGTAAGCGACCGGCACACCGCCGCGCGGCAGGGCCAGAACGAGCACGTCGGCGCGGTTGGCGTACTGCCCCAGCTCACGCGCCAGAATGCGGCCCGCCTGCCTGCGATCGTCAAAGATCATAGCGCCGCCGAGCGAGTTGAATAGCGCAGTCAACATCACGCATCGAATTGGGCAACTGGCCCCCGCTTCATTCTCGGTTCCCGGTTGCCAGGCAATCAGCTCCTCAACTGAGAACCGGGAACTGAGAACTACTAAATCCGGACCGCGCGGGTGCGCAGCTTTTCGAAACTGGCGGTTCCCAATCCCCGATGCACCGCCATTTGCAGGTACGGGAGCTGGCTCTCCTCCAGATTCCACCAGGCGCGAGCGGCATATGCGTCCAGGGCAACGGGGTCGGTGGAAGCCAGGATGGTCTTCTTCAGCGCCGTATCCTCCAGGTTTCCGCCGGTGGGGCCGTTGCGCAGCAGCACCCGATAACCGTCCAGCACCGTTAGCGTGGGGCGCAGGAAGGCCGCCAGATCGGCCAGACTCTCGTCGATGTGCTGATGCAGACGATGGCGCGGCCCGCCCAGAATCCCGTACCAGTTCTTCATGCCTAAAGTGACCCCCGTCAGGCTGTGGTGCTTGGCGATGGGCACATTGATCAGCTTATCGGCGTTGAGAAACGTCTCCAGCACCGGCCAGGAACGCAATACGTCGCCCCGCAAATCGATTTCGCGGAAGAGGCGTTCCTCGGGCAATATCACCTCCGCGCCTTGGGCCGCCGCCGCAGCAGCAATTCCGGAGCGCTGGAAACAACGGCGCGGCTCGTTGCAGCTCACGTCGGTGACGATAACCTTCTTGGCCCCCGCCTCCTGGCACAAGCGCACCAGCTCGGCCACCACTTGCGGATTGGTGTTGGCCGCCTGCTCGGACGTGCGGTCCCAGCCGATGTTGGGCTTGACCACCACGATATCGCCGCGTGCCACAAAGCGCCGCATGCCGCCCAGCTCGCTGATCGCCCGCTGCGTCAGCAGATTCGGGCCTTCTCCCTGCACCACCGCCAGCTCCGGCAGCCCGGCATCGGCCGGCACGCGATGGTCGCGGCTGATGCCGGCCGCCGCGGCTTCTTCCGGCCGGCGGCTCTGTCCGCGTAGCCAGATCCCGAGCGCGGCCGTACCTGCGCCCAGCCCGCCAAGACGCAACAGACGCAGCAAAGCCTCACGGCGATTGAGGAGCTCTCCGCTCATGCTGGCTTAGTGTAGCCCGGTTTTGTGCCAGCAAACAATGTGCCTTCCAAAACCCTTGAACCGCAGAGTACGCAAAGGACGCAGAGGGAATCTATGTCCTTTGTTTTCATTATCCTCTGCGTCCTTGAAGCCTGTCCTGAGCCTGTCGAAGATCCTCTGCGGTGAAGAGGTTCTCATTGCCCTCAACCGGCGGTATGCTACGCAGGACCGATGGCTACCGCCACCATTTCGCCGCTGGCGCCTCCGCGCACTCCTGCCGGGATTGGCGCCGTGCTGGGCCTGATCGGATTCAGCGCCATAGTCTCGCAGATCGTGCTCCTGCGCGAGTTGCTGGTGGTGTTTTACGGCAACGAGATGTCGGCCGGGGTGATGCTGGCGGCGTGGCTGCTCTGGACGGCATTCGGCAGCAGCGTGCTGGGCCGTTTGGGGACGCTCCGGCCACGCGCGGTGATGGCGTCGCTGGAGATTCTGATCGCGCTGATCCTGCCGGCCACCATCTTTGCCGTGCGCGCCAGCCGCGAGGCCTTCCATGCTTTGCCCGGCGAGGTGCTCGGTCCGGGTGCGATCCTGCTGACCTCCCTGGTCGCGCTCAGCGCGCTCTGCTCGGCCCACGGCTGGCTATTTGCCGCGGGCGCCCGGCTCTACGCGAGCGAGATGCGGGTGGCCACCGGGGTGGCCGGCGGCAAGGTCTATCTGGCTGAGGCAGCGGGTTCGGCCCTGGGCGGATTGCTGGCCAGCCTGCTGCTGGTGCGCCACTGGAACGCCTTCGCGATCGCGTTGTTCGTGGCCCTGCTGAACGGTATAGCGGCGCTTTGGCTGACTTTCCGGACGGGGCCCTGGCGCTGGACCGCAGTGGCACTGCTGGCGGCCGGCGTGGGTGCCGCTTCGCCGGCCGCGCAGGCTTGGCTTGAGCAAACTTCTTTGGTCCGACTCTGGCGCGGCATGCAGGTGCTCACCAGCCGCGAATCGTACTTCGGCAATTTGACGGTCATACAGAACGAGGGCAGCCGAACCTTGTTCGTGAACGGTTTGCCGATGTTCACCGTTCCGGACGTGGCCGCGGCCGAAGAAACGGTTCACTATGCGCTGCTGCAACATCCGGCGCCCCGGCGCCTGCTGCTCATCGGCGGCGGCCTGAACGGCAGCATCACGGAAGCATTGCAGCATCCCTCCCTGGAGCACGTGGACTACGTGGAGCTCGATCCGCAGGTGTTCCGGATTGCCGCTGGCTATTTTCCCGCTGCGTGGCGCGAGCTGATTGCCGACCGGCACGTGCGCATTCTGGAAGGCGATGGCCGGCGGCTGTTGAAGCAGGCGAGCGAAACCTGGGACGTCGTGGTGGTGAACCTTCCGGAACCGCAAACCGCGCAACTGAACCGCTTCTATACCCGCGAATTCTTCCGCGAGACCCGGGCCAGGCTGAGCCCCGGAGGACTCCTGTCGTTCCAGTTGCGCAGCTCCGAGAACTATCTCAGCCCGGAAAGGGCCGCGTTTCTGCGCTGTATTTACCGCACTCTTCGCGAAGTCTTTCCCGAAGTCGGTTTTATTCCCGGCGAGACCGTGCACTTCTTCGCGGGCAGCCGCAACGCCATTCCCGAGGCGGGCGTCCTCCTGGCGCGCCTGCGCCAGCGCGGACTCCAGACCCGTTACGTGCGCGAGTACTTTCTGCCGTTCCGCATGATGCCCGACCGCATGGAGCAGATGGCGCAGGTGCTGCACGGGAACGCAGCCACCCCGGTGAACCGCGACTTCGCGCCCGTGGCCTATTACTTCGGGGTCGCACTGTGGAGCACGCAATTTAACCACGCCTACCGGGTCTGGTTTGAAAAGTTATCTACTGTGCCCTTCGGCGTCATCCTGGCCGCGGTCGCCATTGCCGCCCTCGCGACCCTGGCGGGCGTGCTGCTCCAGAAGAGCCCCAGCCGGCGCCGCAATGCGACTACCGGACTGTGCGTAGCCGCGGCCGGATTCAATCTGATGGGCCTGGAAGTCCTGCTGCTCCTGGGATTCCAGGCTATCTACGGCTATCTGTATCACCAGCTCGCGATCCTGCTGGCCATGTTCATGGCCGGCATGGCGGCCGGCAGCGCCTGGGGACTGCGCAAGAACGTAGAGAGAGGATCCGCATTGGCCTGGCTGCAAATCGCGGTCGCAATGGCTCCAGGGTTACTGTGCGCGGTGCTGTTCCTGGCAGAACAGGTAGCGATCGGGTTGCGCTTCCAGCGCGACTACCTGGGCGAGGCGCTCTTTGCCGGCATGGCGCTGGCGGCCGGGATGCTGGGCGGAATGCAATTCACCGTGGCCAGCCGGATGACGCTTGGCGAGGCACGCCGGGACGGCGGCAGCGGGATTGCTCTCGCGCAGAACTCGTCCGGACTTCGCGCGGGGACGCTCTATGCGCTCGATTTACTCGGGGCTTGTGCCGGCGCGGTGATGATCAGCGGCTACCTGGCGCCGGTTTTCGGGTTCGCCTGGGCCGCCGCGCTTATGGCCGTGGTGGCTACCGGCCCGGCGATTCTGGCGGCGCTTGGCTCCCGCCGGAAACTGGCTGGGTAGGCGGCGTCGCCGTGTGTTCATCAAATACCAGCGCGGTGAACAGGAAGATGTCCGTATCGTCGCTCTGCCAGCAGTTGGCGGGCATACCCGACTTCTCGCAGGTGCCCTCGAGAAATTGCTTGCGGTTCCAGCCAAACTCGCCGGGCACCTGCGGCAGCAGCAGACCTTCGTCGGCTCCGTTCTTCATCAGCAGGCCGTGCCGGCCCACCTGGATTTGCTGGATGTCGGTTACGCGCCGCAAGGGAGACAGCACTGAGATCTCGTATTCCAGTTCCTTCAACTCCGCAGCCGGCACGGGAGGAAATCGCGGATCCTGGAGCGCGGCAAACGCGGCAGTATCGCGGACCGTCAGGTACAGCGGCGTAACGGGCGAGGTATAGCCGATGCAGCCGCGCAGCTCGCCCCGCCGCTTCAGGGTGACAAACGCGCCGCGCTCCTCCGCCAGGGTGTCCAGGGCCGGTCGCGGAGGATCGTAGAGCTTGCGCTCGCGGACCGCGGTTTCCACCGAGCGGCGCGCGATCTGCAATAACGCCTCCCGCTCAGGCGCCGGCAGCGAATAGGCGACCGGTTCTGCGGGCTTCGGGCCGGAGGCCCGCATCAGCGCCACCGCGCCATACCCGACCACGCGCCCCCGATCGCCGGTTACATCTCCCGAATTGGCGTACTGGAGCAGGCGGGCTTCGGTGGCGCCCAGGCGTTCGGCGGCAATCATCGCCGCCACGATGGGTCCGCCGCCGCAAGCCTCCCACACCTGGCGTTGGAAGTTGTGCGCCGCGCTGAAATAATCCCACGCCGTAACCGCATTCAACGCCTTGCGATCCAGTTGCACCGCCTGGTCGTAAGGATGGTAGTGGGAAAGATCGGAGCTGGCGACGATCAGCGTATCGCTGCTCTTGCCGATCAACTTGGCCAAGGCCACGCCCAGCGCGCGGCTGGTCTCGTAGTCTTGCTCGCCCATGATGACCGGCACCAGCTTGAAGCCGGGCAGCGTGCGCTGCAAGAACGGCAGTTGCACCTCCAGCGCGTGCTCCTGCGACGGCCCGGCGCCCGTACCCGCGACGTGTGCGCGGCCGGAGAGTTTCAGCCGTGGATCGCCGGCCGCCAGCTTGCGGGCAAATTCCCGATCGACGGGGACACGTCCCAGAGGAGTGGCATACGCGTCACCGTCGTAAATGCTGACAAAACGAAAAGCCTCGTAGTGCGAGGGAGCGATCACCACCACGCGAGCGAATTTGCGGCTTTTAAGCAAGGCATAACTATGCGCGGCGACCCCGCCGGAATAGGGATAGCCCGCGTGCGGCGCAATCAATGCCACGAGCGGTCCCTGGATGTCCGGGGCCTTGGCCAAAAATCCGTCCACCATCTCGCCCAGTTGTTTCGCATCGGCGGGATAGAAGGCGCCGGCGACCGCCGGTTCGCGCACTTGTTCCTTCGGCTGCTTCTGCGCGGCACACGCCGAGGCCAGCAGAAGCGCTGCCAGCAGCAACCTTATTAACTGCCTGACCAGGAAATCGGGTGATCGGGTGATCCGCTGATCGGGTGATCTCATGCGCAATCTGTCAGTCATAATCGTTACTCGCAGCTGTAAAGTGCAAAGCCCCTTTTCACCGCGCAGGTACTGTAGCGCCGGCGGGGACGCCAGCGCTACCAACCCGGCGCTTTCCCCCTTGCAACCTTCAGAAGCAAAAAACCCTTGCCCCCAATATCTGTCATTCCGAGCGCCGCGCCCAGAATGACGTGGTCAGTTGCCACTCAACCGCAGGGCGCGGGGCGAGGAACCTATGTATTTCGGCCCTATGTGTCGTGGCCATTTCTGGCGACCGAGAGAGCAAGGGGCTACACCCCTTAGCCTCTGGGGCCGAAAATCAGGCATTTATCTGATCCGCGTCCCTCCGTGTAAATCCGTGGCCAAATTCCGCCTACGTCCACTTGCCGGCAATGGCCGTTTGGCATCCGGGGCACCGGCCTTGTTTCAGGTGGTTGTGGATCACGGCAAAACCGGCGCGCTCCACTACCGGTTTGTGGCATTTGGGACAATAAGTGCTCTCCGCCGGATGTCCCGGCACATTCCCCAGGTAGACGAAATGCAGCCCCTCGCCGTCGGCAATGGCTTTGGCGCGCTCCAGCGTAGCCAGCGGCGTCGGCGGCAGATTCTTCAGCAGGTATTCCGGATAAAAGCGGGTGAAGTGCACTGGGACATCGGTCCCCAGGTTCTGCCGGATCCAGTGCGCCAGATCGCGAAACTCGGCATCGCCGTCGTTAAGCGTGGGAATGACGAGAAAAACAATCTCCACCCACATGCCCAGCTTGCGCATGGTGACCATGGCGTCGAGCACGGGCTTGAGTTCTCCGTTGACCACCTCGCGGTAGTACCCCTGAGTAAATGACTTCAAATCGACTTTGATCGCGTCCACGCGGCCGCACAACTGCTTCAGCGGCGTTTGCTGGATGTAGGCATTGGTGACCACGGCGCTGGGCACGCCCAGCGCGTGACCGGCTTCGGCGCAGTCCAGCACGTATTCCAAAAAAATCACCGGTTCGCTGTAGGTGTAGGCGATAGCGCCGCAGCCGCGGTTGCGGGCCATTTCGGCCACGTTGCGCGGCGGGACATAGTCGCTGTGGACCTGCTCCGGGCGGACCTGGGAAATCTCCCAGTTCTGGCAAAACTTGCAGTTCACATTGCAACCCGCGGTCGCCAGGGAAAACGCCAGGGCGCCCGGGCGAAAGTGGAAGAACGGCTTCTTTTCGATGGGATCGATGTGCGCCGCCGCGATGCGGGAATGAACCAGGGTGTAGTAAGTGCCGCCGCGATTTTCGCGGACGCCGCAGTAGCCGCGCTCCCGGTCGTCGATCAGGCACTCGCGCGGGCAGAGCTTGCACTTGATCTTTTTGTGCGGCTGTTTGTCGTAAAACTGCGCTTCGCGGACGAAGCGGCCATCCTCCTCCGCCATGGCTAGCAGCGGCACCCCGCAAGCGGCGCAAGAGACCCCCAGTCCCGCAGTGCGGAGAAAATCCCGGCGGGTTAGCTCGGGCGGGGCCAATCAGACCTCCACGCGTTCGATCAGCCGCGGATCGTTCGTGCCCAGCCGGTGCCGGGCGTCGGCCGCGGTTGCCAGATAGCGCGGTTCGCGGCCCTCGGCCGCCAGCGGCTTCATGCTTTTCTCGGCGCGCTTGCGCTCGACGATCTGCCAGGCCGTGTAGTCGAGGGCCACCGGATCGCGGCTCACCAGCAGCCCGTTGTAGGCCCATTGCCACTGGGGCATGAAGGACGGCCCGCCTTCGTATTGCGCCGTCAGGCCGTCGCAGATATGCAGGCGCAACTTGCGGCGCAGCGGCTCCAGCATATTCACGTCCGCGATGTAAGGATCGCCGCAGTTGGGATGGTACTTGTTCGGATTATGGATGGCGCCGTAGAAGCTCTTCAGCGCGACAGTCATTCCGGTAATGCCGTGGTCCTTGAGCACCGGCAGGTTGATGATCGCATCGCAGGTGCGCGTGACCGTACGCGACAGCCGGCTGCCTACCGAACCAAAAACCGCCAACTGGTCCTCGTAGCCGGCGGTGTCATTGCCCACACAACGCATTTTATGGCGGTTACGATAGCCGCCGCTCTCCAGGTCGGATTCCTCCCGGTCCCAGACAATAATGTTTTCCTCGCGGATTCCGGCCTGCTGCAAACGTTCGCAGAGGGCCTCCACCAGAACCGGACCGGTGGAACCGCCGCGCCCGGCCAGCGTATTGACCTTAAGGCCCACTGTCTCCCCGGGACGGACCATCTTCTTCCAGGCATCCAGCGCGTTGTCGCCGCCGTAGCACGCCTGTACGGCGCGATCCAGCAGCGCCAGCACCCGCCCGGAATCCGGCGTGCGGCCGGCGCCACGCAAGCCCGCATCGCGGGCCACCACCACCTTCGATTTCACGACCCCTTCCGCCAAAGCAACGCCTGAGCCGCCGGCAGCGGCATAGGCCGCTCCCGCAGCACAGAAACGAAGAAATTCACGACGGCTTGGTTCGGGAAGACGCATGATGGGCACCCTGGTGTTCTGGAGGTTTATTGTGACACTGTTTTGGACGGAAAGACAGGAGGGGGGAGTCAGAAGGCAAAGCATCGGGTGATCCGGTGATCGGGTGATCGAAAAAACTGCGGTCTTGCCTTTGGTATCCCGCTACTAGCGCCAAAGAGACAGAATTGGCCACCCTAATTGCCGGGCCAAAGTTGGAGTTGGTTTTCGGTTCTCAGATCACCCGATCACCGGATGGCCCGATCACCCGATGCTCAAACTGAGAACTGAGAACCGAGAACTCAGAACTATTTACAGCTTGGCAGCAATTGCCTGGGCAAGCGAGCTAAGGGCAGCGCCATTTTCCGGGGATTCCTGATAGGCGACAATGCGGACCAGATAAGGGCCGCGGCGGAATACCAGGGTTTGGGCGAAAAGGCGTGCTGCATCCCCGATCTGCACGGGTTGGCTGCCGGCGGCGGCCTCCGAGTCCATTATGGTTTGCGCCCCCGTGGGAGCAGCGAATTGGTGAATCTCGGCGACCGCTTCTATCCGGTCGCGGTAGCGATAGTCCGCAGTGGCGGTTCGGCGAACCCCGGCAGCCACGTATTTCTCCGCCGCGCCATCCACATAGCGCCAGAGCTCGCCGGCATCAAAGCTGCGCGCCTCTCCGGTCTTCAGCCATCCCGAAGCCTCTGTCGGCAGGAGCTTGGCGGGGTCGGCAGGGCGAGTACAGCCGGCGAGCAGCAAAAGCAGGATAAACAGACCAGCCTGGCGCCAGCGGCCTCGGATCCTAATGTCGCTTACTCTTGCCAATCGCGCTGGAATTGATCGTGTAACACGTGTCAGGGCACGACTTTTAACCTTCAGAAGCAAAAAAATCCTTACCCCCTATGTCTGTCATTCCGAGCGCCGCGCCCAGAATGACGTGGTCAGTCGCTACTCAACCGCAGGGCGCGGGGCGAGGAACCTATGTGTGGTGGCTCAACAGGTTGTTCCGGTCCAGACCGGAACGGCTGATCGGTGGAGCGTGATCCAGACTAGCATGCGGGCGGTGCCAGTTGTAGAGATGGATCCA
>Ga0326727_10006592_pt1 | contig 31639 bp, 30 predicted proteins | sample MB2enrmetagenome_FD_207643 | JGI IMG/M metagenome (GOLD analysis project Ga0326727, IMG submission 207643) | Lab enriched peat soil microbial communities from McLean, Ithaca, NY, United States - MB29MY | ecosystem: Environmental > Terrestrial > Soil > Wetlands > Peat | place: USA: New York...
GAGGGCGTTTATCGAGCACGCCGATCACGGTAAACACATCGCCCCGGCACTCCACGTCCTTGCCGATCGGGTCCTCGCCGGGGAAGAGATCCTCGGCAGCGTCGTGGCCCAGAACTGCCACGTTGGCGCCGCTCTGCTCCTCTGTGTCCGTCATGATGCGCCCTTCGGTCAGATGCAAATCTGCAACCTTGGCAATGTCGGTGGTTATACCGTAGATAATGGTGTTCTCAATCTTGTGCGTGCCGTGCTTCAGCCCCACGCTGCCCAGGCCGGTCTCGAAGCTTTGCGAGGTCAGCTCGGGATCGACGGCGACCACGTGCGGCAGTGAGCGCATGGCGATGCCGTCGTCCGCTGTCATCCTCTTGCGATTCAGCTCCTCGGTTGTCGGCCTGTGCCCGAACGGCTCAAACTGGAAGATCCACAGGTTGTTGGTGCCCAGCGTGGCCACAAAGTTGTTGATGTTGCTGTTGAGCCCGTTAATGGCCGAGGAGATAAGGATGACGGTGGCAATGCCGATCATGATGCCGAGAATCGTCAGTCCCGAGCGCAGCTTGTTCTTGCGCACAGTGTCGAGTGCGAGTTTGAAGGCTTCGCGGGAGTGGGTGAAATGCATGGCCTACATCTCCGCCCGCAGCGCCGCGATCGGGTCGAGCGCCGACGCCTTGTGTGCCGGGTAAATGCCGAAGAAGAGGCCCACCGCCGATGACACCAGCAGGGCGACCAGGATGGACCACAGCGCTACCACAGTCGGGAATGCAACCAGGAATGTAACGAGCTTGGCAAGGCCAATTCCTACTACAACGCCAATCACTCCACCCACCAATGAAATAGTGGCCGCCTCAATCAGGAACTGCAACAGGATGTCGCGGCGCCGCGCGCCCAGCGCCTTGCGCACGCCGATCTCCCGGGTTCGTTCCGTCACGCTCACCAGCATGATGTTCATGATCACAATGCCGCCCACCACCAGCGACACGCCGGCGATGGACACCACCACCGCCCCGAAACTGTTCAGAATCTTGCTGAGAATATCGGTGAACGTGGCGCTCGAGTCGATATTGAAGGCGTCTTTCTGGGCTGGATTCAGGTGGCGCTGGGAACGCATGATGGTTCTCAGCTGGTCTTCCACCGTATCCATCACCTCACCGCCGGCTCCGGCGTCCACATAAATCGTCAGGCTCGCATTCTGGCCGTGCGAGCCATACTGGTGCAGGTAGGTATAGAGCGGCACCGACACCCAGTTATCCATGCTCCGGCCGAACATCTTGCCCTGGGCCTCGCCCACGCCGATTACGGTATAAGGCTCGCCGTCGACGCGAATCTCCTTGCCCAGCGGGTCGCCAGCGCCCAGCATGTTGTCCACGATGTCGGAGCCCACAATCGCCACGTGCGCTGCGTGCGTGTCTTCGCTTTCGGTATACCCGCGGCCCAGTACGATGTTCTGGTTGGCGATGGCCGGCATCGTCCACGTCCAGCCCCGCACGGTCGTGTCGGTAGTGGACTGCGTTCCGTACACCACCTTGCCGGTTGTCCCCAGCTCCGCGCCCACCGACTGGCAGTCTGCGCACTTATCCTGCACGGCGCGATAGTCGTCGATCGTCACATCCTTGCGCTTCTGGAACTCGAGGTACTCCTCGATGGTCATGAACGTCTGCGGCATTTTGCTGACGGTGAGCGTGGCGGCGCCGTAGGTGTTGATCTTCTTGGTGACAAACTCCCTGGCTCCATTGGTCAGCGTCACCACCAGGATCACCGAGGCAATGCCGATGACCACCCCAAGCAGCGTAAGGATGCTGCGGAGCTTGCTGGCCCACAGGGACTGCAGCGCGAGTTTGATTGCTTCACCGAATTGCATAGGGCACGATCACGGCGCGGTTGAGGCCGCGACCCGTAGGAGACTCCGAACGCCTGAGGAGACAGCCGTGACTCTACAGTATCCGATACGCTCCCGCCGCGCCGCCTGTTCCCGTCCTGGCATGCAAGGCAAGCGCATCAATCTGCTGCGTATTCTTTCTAGACGAACCGCTCCGCAGCGAAGTTTCCCCGGACGGACTCCGAGCACAATAGACTCCGGTCGAGGTCGTGGTTCGTGGTTCGTGGCCCGTGCCCTCCGTTCACTTTCCGGAACTCCCGAATCCCTTTTCGAGCCGCGCCGAGCCTTCCAGGCTTTCCACCTCTTGGACCAGGCCTGTGAGAACGGGCACCGGGATCATCTGCGCCACCTTTTCTCCGGCCTCAATCGTCACAACCGCATCGCCCAGGTTGGTGATGAGGATGAGAATCTCGCCCCGGTATCCGGCGTCGATCACCCCGCCGGTGGTTGCCAGACCCTTCGCCGCCATCGAGGAGCGGTCGCGCACCAGCAATCCCAGCGGTCCGCCGGTCCGCGGATCGCGTGCCTCGACAGCTATCCCGGTGCGGACTCTGACCGTTGCGCGGGCGCCGAGTTCTTGCGATTCAAGGGCAAAGACGTCGTAGCCCAAATCCTCGCCGGGGTGGGCAACCACCGGCAGCCGCGCCGCCGGGTCCAGCTTCTTCACTCGCAGCATGAGTTCGATGGTACAAGAGGGAGCGTCAAGCCTTTGCAGGTTTGAATCCCCGCCCTCCAAACCGACCCCGACCCTTCTTTGGCGGTAATCAGCTGTCCCGCCGCGACCGCCAGAAGCGCAGGCCGAATTGGAAGGTGAACAGGCATTGCCGGAAGGTGCCGTTCATCAAGATAGCGGTAATTGCGGCACACATGCTGGCAGATGGCAGCCTCTTGATTGTGATTTGGATCACTTATGAATGCGACTTTGCCTGAAATGTGCAAAATGAGACAGGAGCGGGGGGGGGGGGCGGGGTACTCTCTTCCTCATGGCCAGTTCAGTAACTATACTTAATGTTGAAAAGGACGGCGAGGACGGGCTGATTGTGACGTTCTCAGATGGGACGATAGGTGGATATGTCGTGGAGGAGTTGCTGCTGCTGAGACCTATCCGGGAATCTGTCGAAAAGCCAAAGGGCCAGAATCTACGAGAGATTCCAGCAGCGCCGAATTAGGAAGCTTCTGTTCCAGAGGGGGTACTCCAGGCCCCCCCTAAAACCCCTTCCCCTTGAACAGATACACGAGCTCGATGAGCAGGATCAGCACCACGATGGTCTCGAGAAAGAACCCGCGCGCCTGGTTAAACTGGTCGACCATGTCGTGGTACAGATCTTCGGCGGTCTTCAGCTTCTGCGCCACCAGGACCTTGTAGTCGGGCACGCCCACCTTGGCCGCGGCCAGCCGGTAGAGCCGCGCCGCAAACATGTCGCTCAGGAATTTGATGGAGTTGTCGGCCCGCTCGGTGAGCTCGGCAATATCCAGCAACATCGTGTGCAGCCGCGTGGCACTCCGCGCCATTCGCCAGCGCACCATCATGCCCCGCTTCTGCTCGAGCGAGTCGTACACGTTGTCCAGGATGCCGGTCAGCAGTTCGTCGTAGTGCCGGAACTCCAGCAACTGTGAATTCGCGTACTCCAGCAGTTGAATCGCAGTCTCAGCTCCGGCGTCGCTGTCGTAGAGGAATGCCGCATTCCAGCCGATCACGGCCAGGTCGCTCTCGTAATACGAGATCCGCGACTGCAGCACCTCAGTACACTCGCCCGCCGAAAGCGCCAGCCGGTCGCCGCGCACAATCTGCGCAATTTCGAGCCCGTGCTCACGCGTAAGTTCGGCCGCGGTCGCCACGCCGCCCTTCTCGCGCACGTGGAAGATGAAGTAGTCCTCGCTCAGCCAACGCTTGTAGGGCTTTACCATCGCGTCGGCCACGCGTTCCAGCCGCTGGCGCACAACCGGCTCGATGCGCGCGGCAAAATCCACCTCCCACACCCAGCGACTGGCCAGATCGATCAGGCTCTCCCAGTTGCCGGCGAAGCTGAGCTGGTAGATGACGCTGACGACGCCGTAGTCGTAGTACTTGATCTCGCCCTCGAGCCGCTCGCCGCCTTCGAGCGTGAGCGCCTCGAGCGGGGCCACCACCGGCGGGCGCTGGTAGCGCACATACGACGGCACCGAGTGCTTGATTTTGGGCTGCGGCACGGTGCGCGCATTCACTGCCTGCTGCAGCTTGTCGAGCCGCAGCTCTTCGCTCACGTCAAACTGGATAAGGACGAGAACCGCTCCGCTGAGCGGGACCGGTAGCGGTGATGCAATTGTGGTCGTCATCGTTCGAAACCGGATGGTTCCCTTCTCGAAAGCGTGTAGAAACAGGATAGCCTTTCGCAGGACACACGGCGGCCATCGCGCCCCCTCTGGTCGCCCGGCACGCCGGGCCTCAGCCATACATCGGCTTGTGACTGCAGTCACAGCGCGGCTCACAACCGGGAGAAACCATCGATGACGGCATTCGGATGCCGCACCGCCGTTCTTACCTTTGCTCAGCCGTGACGGCATCCCGCAAAGGAGATGTCTCATGGCGACTGTTCTCGACAAAAGAGCCGACCTGGCCGGTCCCGGCATCGGCGATTACAACGAACTCGAAAAAATCCTCCCACACGATTACCGCTCCCTGCTTACGCCGAAGGAAACCGAGCAGGCCATCTTCCATGTGAAACGCTACATCGAAGACAACCTCTCAAAGGAACTCAATCTGATGATGGTCGAGGTGCCTCTCATCGTCGATGTGGAAAGCGGCGTCAACGACATGCTCGATCGCGACGGCTCACGCACGCCCATCCAGTTCCACATCTCAAACGATCGCAACCTTCATCCCATCGACGCGCAGGTTGTGCAGGCCGCCACAAAGTGGAAGAGAGCCGCGCTCAGGCAATTTGAGTGCGGGGTCGGCGAGGGAATTTGCACCGACATGCGGGCTGTCCGCAAAGACTACTTTCTCGATCACGACCATTCTGCCTACGTCGACCAGTGGGATTGGGAACGCGTGATGACTGCCGATCAGCGCAACCTCGCTTTTCTGAAAGATGTCGTCGGCAGGATCTGGAAGGTGATCGTAGGCGCGGAACGGTTCGCCCACTCCCTGTTTCCGCAACTCGAAGACCCGCGCTTTCCCAATCTGCCCGAGCATCTCACCTTCCTCCACGCCGAAGACATTCTGGAGATGTATCCGACGCTGCCGCGCAAGCAGCGCGAGACGGCCATTTTGCAAGTCCATCCCGCCATCTTCATTATTGGCATCGGCTGGCCTTTGAAAGACGGCTATCCGCACGAAATGCGCGCCGCCGACTACGACGACTGGATCACCGACACCAGCGCTGAGACCGGCAAAGACACGCATGGGCTCAACGGCGACATTCTGGTCTGGAACCCGGTGACAAAGCGCCGTCACGAACTCACGTCAATGGGCATCCGCGTAACGGCCGAGACTCTGAAGAGGCAGCTCGAAATGTCGAACCTCGAAAACCTTGCGCGCCTGCCCTATCACCAGGCGATTCTCAACGACAAGATTCCGCTCTCCGTCGGCGGCGGAATCGGTCAGTCCCGCACATTGATGCTGCTGCTGCGAAAGGCCCACCTGGGCGAGGTAAGCGTTACCGTGTGGCCCAAGGTGCTGAAAGAGATGTGCGCGAAGAAGAATATCTTCGTGCTCGAGTAGCTCTTCTCGCAAACCCGTCGACGGCCTGGGAAGCGGCGCCCCGGCGGGCATGTTCCAATCCACAGAGCCTACTTCTTTGCCCGCTTGTAGAAGGGCAACGAAACCTGCCTGGCGCGGACGCGGTTGCCGCGCACGTCCACCAGCAGGTCCGCGCCGCTTTCGGCCACGGCCGTTGGCACCAGCGCCATGGCGATGTTGGTCTTGAGGAAAGGCGCCGGCGAGCCCGACGTAACCTTGCCGATCGGCTCGCCGTCGAGCGAGTAAACGGAGTACCCGTCGCGCGCGATGCCGCGCTCCACCATCTCAAGACCGATGACCTTGCGCTTGGGTCCGCCTGCAACCTGCACGGCCAATAATGCGTCACGCCCGATGAACTCGCCCTTATCCAGCTTGAGCCAGCGGTTGAGGCCGCCTTCGAGCGCGTTGATCTGCTCAGAGATTTCGTGGCCGTAAAGGCTCATTCCCGCCTCGAGGCGCAGCGTGTTGCGCGCGCCCAGCCCGCAGGGCCTGATACCGAACTCGGCTCCGGCCTCAAGCAGCGCCTCCCACATCTTCACCGTGGTCGGCTCGTCGCTGGGGACGTACACCTCGAATCCGTCTTCGCCGCTGTAACCGGTGCGCGCGATCAGCACATTGGGCACGCCCGCAACCGTCCCCCAAGTGAACCAGTAGTTTTTGATGGCCGCCAGATCGACCTTGGTCAGCTTGGCCAGCGTCTCGAGCGCGCGCGGCCCCTGCAGCGCAAGCTGCGAGTAATAGCTGGAATAGTCGCTCAGATGGATTCCGGGCCACGAACCGACCTGTTGCCGAATCCAGGCAAAATCCTTGTCTTTGGTTCCCGCGTTCACCACCAGCAGGTAGTCGTTCGCGCCCAGCCGGTGCACCAGGATGTCGTCGACAAAAGTGCCCGCCGGCGTAAGCAGTGCGGAGTAGTGCGCCTGCCCATCGACCAACTTCGAGGCGTCATTCATGGTAATGTGCTGCACCGCGGCCAACGACCCCGGACCTCGGAACTGGATTTCGCCCATGTGGCTAACGTCGAAGAGCCCCACGCCGGTACGCACGGCCACGTGCTCGGCAATCAACCCGCCGCCCGGGCACGGATACTCGACCGGCATGTCCCACCCGCCAAAGTCCACCATCTTCGCCTTGAGCGCGCGATGCGTCGCGTTCAGCGCGGTCTTTTTGAGCTGCGCCGGATGCGGCTGTTCGGCGGCGCTTGCTTCTGGAACTGTACTCGCCATGGCACATTCCTTTCTACGTGTTGCACCCACCCTCAACCATAGGCAGTTGGCCTTTCCGGGGTCAATGCGGATTCGGAGCAGAAATGCGTGGCAATCGCCGGAATCCCCCGGAGAATCATAGGATTGGCATGAAAGACTGGAGCTATGAACCGCTTCCGCGGAGTCTTCATGCTCGTGGCCGCCGCAGTCGCCTTCTGGCAGGGCTGGCGCCTGCGCAGCACCCATTTTGCGGTTTCGGCCGTGGGACTGGGCGTGCTGGCCCTGGCGCTGGGGCTATGGCATCTGCTGCGCAAGCCGGCGAAGCCGCGGGTGTGATCTTCGGTCCACGGTATAATTCTGGGCAAAAGGCACAAACAGATGCTTGAATGGATATTACTCGCGGTAACCACGGTCTCGGTTGTGTTCTTGTGGCGACATGTCGGGAAGATTGGGCAGGAGGTTGAATTCTTGCGACAATTCACTGACGAGTTGGGGAAGAAAATGGAGCAACAATCGCGCGACCTGGCTTTGCTGCGTGGCGAGTTGGTATCGCTCCAGCAAGATCGCAAGTAGGCAAAAGACTGCAAATAAGCCGATGCAGTACTACGGACTTCATGCCCACTCTCTACAACCTCATCCAGGGACGCAACGTCGACCGGCTGGCTGCGCTCAGCGACGGCATCTTCGCCGTAGCCATGACGCTGCTGGTGCTCGATCTGCACGTGCCCACCGCCGCGCAGGTCCACTCCGAAGGCGAACTCGTGGCCGCGCTCTGCGCCCTCGGACCGCAGTGGATTACCTACGGCATGAGCTTTCTGACGCTGGGCATCTTCTGGGCCGGCCAGCAGACCCAGCTCAACCACATCGACGAAGGCACCCGCGACCTTACCTGGATCCATCTCGGCTTCCTCTTCGCCGTTACGTTGGTGCCGCTCACCACGCGCGTGCTGGCGGAGTTCATTCATTACCGCGTGGCACTCGGCCTCTACTGGCTCAACATCTTTGTGCTGGGCGCCATGCTCTATTGGAGCTGGGCGCATGCCACGCATCGCGATCTGATCAAAGCCGACACTCCCGATGAGATACGCGACAGCATCTGCCGCCGCATCGTGATTGCGCAGTCGCTCTACGCGGCAGGCGCGGCGCTCTGCTTCATCGATACGTGGGTGAGCATCGCGGCCATCGTGCTGGTGCAGTTGAACTACGCAATCGCGCCAAGGGCATGGTGAAAGAAGAAGGCGTAGCAGGGTCCTGCCTCACGTCCAGGATTTCCCTCAGCAACTCCCGGCTTCAATTCGTGTCCTTTCTCATGCGGCCGCGCCACTTCCCTTGCCGAAGGAGATCAACATGTTGACGGCAGGATTGAGTGCATTCGCCTTTCGTTTTGGCGGCTTCCGTTTCGGTCACGGCGGCGGCGGATTTGGATTTGTTGTTCAATTGCTGATTCTGGCAGGGTTCGTCATTTGGGCCATAAGCCGTCCCAGCGCCAATGCCTCTTGAAGGTGCCGTGGGGGTAGAATGACTCCATGGCGGGATTAACCAAAAGCGAGATTGCGGCTCTTTCACCCGACGAGCGGCTGACGCTGATCGGCGATCTCTGGGAGAGCCTGGGCGCGCCTCAGGACGCTGCGATAGACGCGCGGCACCGGCAGATCGTCGAGCAGCGTCTGGCGGAATACGATCCCGCGAATGACGATCTTCTTTCGCTCGATCAGGTGTACGCTCGCATGCGTGCACGGTGAAAAAGCGCAAAGTTCTATATACGAGAGCAGCGCAGGCCGACCTGGATGAGGCATACGGCTGGTATCACTCCATCGATCCAATATTGGCAGAGCGTTTGATAGGGGACCTGCGTAATGCCGAGGCACGTGTTGCCGCACATCCTCTTAGCTGTCAGGTCTTTGTCGGGACCACCCGCCGAGCACAATTAAGAATCTTCCCGTATTGCGTTTACTACCGCCTCGAGCGCGGCTCGATTGTGGTGCATGCGATTCTGCATACCCGGCGCAGTCCGGCATTGCATCGCGGCAGGGCTGAATAGCACTGGCTACGAGCGCGCCCTGCGCCTTGCCCGCCAGAACGAGCTCAGGCCGAGGTAGAGAAACACCGCCACCACCACGGCCGAGGCAAGAAAGGTACGGTGGTCGGGCCCGGCTGCCCAGCTTGCGCGGGTGCGCCATACCGTGGGCCCAAACGCCAGCACCGGCAGCAGAAAAAAAACGCCCACAATCTCCAGCCACAGGATTCCACCCACCCGCCGGAAGGGCCGCAGCAACCCGCCAATCCCCTGCGCCACTCCGCGGCCGGTTTGCGCAACGGCGCGCCCGGCCTGGGCAGCGGCTTGCGCGCTGACCACGCTTGTGCCTTGAACCTGAGCGCCTGCCTCCACTTGCGGTCTGCCATGAGCAGCCGCGCCGGCCGCGGATATTCGCTGCCCGACGACGCGGCCCGCCACCCGCACTCCGATCCCCAGTACCCGCCCGATCTTTTCCGGCTTCATTCCGTTTATGATGGTAGCAGCGACCCTGCCCACACTGCGTTCAGTGCCCGCGCCCATCTTTGGCGTTTGCCCTCAGAACGCAATCGAAGTAAGGTTAAGGAAATCGTGCGTTCGATCCCGCGCGACTTCCGCGCCGGCCGCCGCCTCTGGAGGTACCCCGTGACATCCCGTCTGCGCGAACTTATTCAGCAACTCGGCGAGGCCATCCACGAGTCGGTCATTGAAAGCGAACAGATTGCCGGTGTCGTCCAGGACATCCGCAAGCACGGCTTCGATGTGCTGCTCATGCTTGAGGCCACCATCGGCCTCAACGAGGTCACGCAATCTCCCAAAGGCGCCGAGGCGGTCGAGGGCGAGGCGGAGGGCGATGCCGTGTCCTTCACCCCGAACGACCTCAGCTTCCTGCGCTCACTGCGCATCTCGGTCGAGGGCGACGACGAGCCCGCCCAGGAGCGGTAGAGCGGCTGATTCCGTCTATCTTCTTTCTTTTCGCCCCCTCCGGGAACCCCCGCTTGATTTTCTGCGTATAGCCCGCATATGCAGTGCGTGGGTACATTAAGCTGGAGCATGATAGGCTTGGCCGGGGCGAAAACCCGCGAAACCAGGCCGCCTGCATTGCGGCAGGCTACGCCTTCAGGATCGGCCCTCCCCGCGCGTTCCCTCTACGCCCCGCGCAACATCAATGACGGTGTGGGAATGGGGACGGCAAATCCAGGGCAGGGTCCCAGGGTCTCCACCGGAGCCCAGGCGGCACAAGGAGCTCAGGCAAGGCGCATGGAGGCAGGGAAGTTGGAGACCGACTGGTCCCAGATCGTCCGGCGCTGCATGGACGGGGATTCCGGCGCATGGACCGAGATGGTCCGCACGCATCACAAGCGTGTCTACGGGCTCTGTTTCCGCTTTACCGGCAACGCCGCCGACGCCGAGGACATTACGCAGGACGTCTTCCTCAAGATCTACTCCAACCTCGCCAGTTTCGACGCCATGCGCGGCAGTCTGCCGGTCTGGATTACCACCATGACCCGCAATCTGCTGGTGGATAACTTCAGGCGGACACGAAATCAGCGGGCGACGTCTTCATTAGATGATGGGTGGGATCAGACCGAAGAGTTGAGGCCCATCGACCGGCTCACCGACCCCGGATTTTCACCGCATGAATCCGCCGCCAAAAAAGAACTGGCGAAGATGGTGCAGGAAGCCCTGGCCCGCGTCTCGGCTGAGCTGCGCGAGGCCGTGATTCTGCGCGACTTACAGGATATGGACTACAAGGAGATTGCCCTGGTCCTCAGTATCCCCGAGGGCACGGTAAAATCCCGCATCAGCCGTGGCCGAGCGGAACTGGCGCGGCTGTTGGAACGTAATAAACGAGAGGTGATGTAACCATGGCAGAGCGCATGCATATTCCGAGCTCCCCGGCCTGCGGGCACTGGGAGACACTTCTGGCGGATGCGCTGGACGGGCTTCTGAAGCCCGAGGACGAAGCGACCTTTACGTCGCATATGGCCTCCTGCCAGGCCTGCACGGCGCTTTTTGAAGAGGCGCGACGCGGCCGGGAGTGGCTTGACTTTCTCGATGCCGAGCCGGAGGTGCCGGAGGGTCTGCTTGAGAAGATCCTTGCGCACACCGGCCCGGGACAGAGCACTGAAGCTGAATGGATCGCCGGCGGAGCCGCGGTCCTTCCCAATACGAAGGTCCCCGCCTGGCAGCGCCCCGGCTTTATGGGCTTTATCCGGCGCTTCGCCGAGCCCCGCCTGGTGATGACGGCGGCCATGGCCTTCTTCTCCATCACCGTGACGCTCAACATGACGGGCGTGAAACTTACCAGTATTCACCTCTCCGACCTGCGCCCCTCGGCCATCCGGGCGTACATGGAACGCCAGCTCACAGTCGCTTCGGTCCCCATCATTCGCTACTACGACCACCTTCGTTTTGTGTACGAGGTGGAATCGAAGATGCGCGAATTGCGTAGCAACGCAACCCAGGAACAGGAAACTCCCAACGAACAGACGCAGCCCTCCCAGCCCGTAGCGCCCGGCGAGTCAAAGGAGGTTCCGGGCCACAAAGACGGTGGCTCCCGCATGGATCCCCCGCAGCAGTCGGTTGAACCCGCGCTTCCCAGTTCTCGTGAACTCATCGAGGCACGTTTCGAGCTCAACCCAGACTCCAGAACCTTCGCTATCAAGTACGGAGTTGAAACCAACACGCTTCTCGGTATTCAGTACGCGCATTCCGGCGGCTCCGCGAACGCGGTAGAGGAAAGGAGCACCAGATGGATTGCGTAAATCACAGCGGCGTTGCCGCGGCCGCGTTTTGCCAGAATTGCGGCAAGGCACTCTGCTCAAATTGCACGCGCAAGGCCGCCGGCGGGCAGATTCTCTGCGAGTCCTGCTTTAACGCCTGGCAAACGGTTCCCCCGGCTTACGCGCCCGCTTTCAGCTCAGGCCCCAACCCGGCAACGGCCGCGGTCCTGGGGCTCATTCCGGGCGTCGGCGCCATGTACAACGGCCAGTTCCTCAAGGGCCTGGCTCACCTGTTCATCTTTGCGGTGCTGGTGAGCGCCAGCGATCACTACCCCATCTTCGGGTTCTTCATCGCCGGCTGGATCTTCTACCAGGTATTCGAGGCCTATCACGTCGCCAAGGCGCGGCGCGACGGCCTGCCGCTGCCTGACCCGCTCGGCCTCAACGAGATCGGCAACTGGTTCAATCCCGGCGCACGCGGCCAGAACGCCGCCCAGCCCGGCGCCGTTCCTCCGGTCTACCCGGCTCCTCCCGCAGGCGCCCCAGCCGCCGGCGCCGGCCAGTCGCAGCCGCCTTTCGAAAGTCCCTACAAGGATCGCAGCCAGTGGCAGTCCCCTTTCCAGGGTCCAACCCCCACCGGCTTCGACCCTGGCGCAGGCCAGGGTTTCACCCCTCCGGGAGTTCCGCCCCCCGTTCCTCCCATGCCGCCCGTTCCGCCGCCCTTTTTCTGGCGGCGCAAAGAGCCCATCGGCGCCATCATCCTCATTGCCCTCGGAGTCCTGCTGCTGCTCGGTCAGCTCAATCTGCTCTCCGGCCGGGTCTTTGAACTGGGCTGGCCCTTGATCCTCATCGCGCTAGGTCTGTTCCTCATTGTCCGGCGCATGCAGGGCACGCCAGGAGGCCCCAAATGAACCGCTACATCATGATTCACCATCTGCGTTGGCCCGCCGTTCTGCTGTTGACCGGCACCCTGGCCCTGTTGGCCCAGTTGAATGTCATCGATCACTTCTGGCATTGGTTCTGGCCCCTGCTGCTCATTCTCATCGGCTCGCTGATGCTGGCCGAGCGCGCAGCCCTCGCGGCCATGGACCACGACGATGACAATGCCTGGCCGTATGGCGGCACGCCCACTCCCGCGGCAACCCAGCCGGGCACTTCGATTGTGCCCGCCGACAGCAGCAACTTTGGCCAGCACAGCAATGGAGGAACACAATGAGCACGCCTCCGAACATGCCCCCGGGCGGCGGAGCACCGATTCCGCCCTACGATCCCAAAGCGCAATGGCGCGCCTATCGCGAACAGCAGAAGGCCGCATGGCGCGCGCAACGCGACGCATGGCAGGCACAGAAGCACGCCTGGAAGGCCGGCTATGGCGGCGTCTATGGACCGCGCGTCCCGTCGATGGTCGGCCCCGTCATCCTCATCTGCATCGGCATCATCGCCCTGCTCATTATGACCGGCCATCTTGCGGCCGATAACTTCTGGGACTGGTACTCCCGCTGGTGGCCGGTCCTGCTCATCGTGGCCGGTCTCGCGCTTCTTGCCGAGTGGGCCATCGACTTGCGCCGCGAGGTTCCGGTACACCGCAAAGGCGGCTTTGTCGGTCTCCTGCTGCTGCTCACCATCGTCGGCCTCTGCGCCACGGGTTGGCGCCAGGTAGGCGGTTGGAACTGGAACTGGAACGGCGACAACGAGGACTTCTTTAACAACTTCGGCGCGCCCGAGCACGACAACGACGTCCAGGTGCTGAACACGTCGATTCCCGCCAATGCCACCGTGGACATTGAGAATCCCCGCGGCGATGTCAGCATTACCGGCGGCGACGCGACCAGCATTCAGGTGCAGGCGCACGAAGAAGCATTTACAAACTCCGATAACGAAACCAAGTCCATCTGGGAGTCTGAAGCGCCCAAACCTACCGTCAGCGGCGGTACGGTGCTCATCAAATCCGAAGGCAACAACAAGGGCCGGGTCAATCTCACCGTCACCGTTCCCCGCACAGCCAAGGTGACCGTAAACGAGGGCCACGGCGAGGTCACAGCCACAGGCCTTGGCGCCGGAATCACCGTCAGCGTGCCCCACGGCGAGCTGCATCTGAACTCGATCACCGGCCCCGTCGAGGCCCATCTCTATCACGGCAATCACGATGTCTCCATCCACGACGTAACCGGCGATGTGACTGCCGACGGCAACTCGAACGAGCTCACACTCTCTGAGATTCACGGCCGCCTCTCCTCAATTGGAGACATCTTTGGCCCCGTGCACATGGAGAACATCACCGGTCCCATCAAGCTGCACACCTCGGTCACCGATCTTGAGATCGCCGCGCTTCCCGGCGATGTCACGCTCGACTCCGACGATCTGCATGTGACTGAAGCCGAGGGCTCGGTTCGCGTTTCGACCCATGCCAAGGACGTTGACCTGAGCCAGATCTACGGCGATACTTCGGTCGACAACCGCGACGGGCGCATCTCCATCGAGCCGGCCGGCGTTTATGCCATCACCGCCAACAACAACAAAGGCGATGTTGAGATCACGCTTCCGCCCGACGCCGCCGGCGTGGTCGACGGACATACGCACAATGGCGAGGTTGTGAACGACTACGGCCTGACCGTGCATGGCGACCAAGACAAAACTGTGACCGGCCGCATCGGCCCCGGAGGCCCCAGGATTTCACTCAACTCGAATAACGGCGACCTGCACATCAAGAAGGGCCCGGCCTTCCCGCCACCCCCGCCGGCGACTCCGGCTACGCCCGCAGGGGCAAAAGCACCGCCGCCCGCCCCCAACGCGCCTCACTTGAAATCTTCAAAAGCGCTTCCGCAGCAACCCACTGCGCAGTAAAGCTTTCCAGAAGTTACGATGGGCGCGGCAGAATATCCGCCGCGCCTTTCGTGCTTTGTGGACTATTCGCGGTTCCTCGGAGCCAATCCGGGAACCAGGGATAGTTCTGCACCAGGAAGCTATCATCGGAATTGCGAGACAGATTCAGTGGCCATGCGAGAGACGGCCGCTAACAAGGAGAGCCCCCGATGCCGAACTCTCATTCCGATGCTCTAGTGGTCTATGGTGTGACCGGCGATCTCGCCCACAAAATGATCTTCCCCGCACTCTATGCGATGGTGAAACGCGGAACCCTCAACGTTCCCGCAATCGGTGTCGCGTTTCCGAAATGGTCTCTTGAGCGATTGCAGAGGCGCGTGGCACAGAGCATCAAGCAATCCGGGGGGATCGATGATGAGCGTGCCTTCCATCATCTTCTGGCGCTGCTCAAATATGTAAGCGGGGATTACAACGACAGCAAAACGTTTGCGGCGATCAAGGAATCGCTCGGCAGGGCGCGCCGTCCCGCACATTACCTCGCCATCCCGCCTTCGCTCTTCGGGGCCGTAATTAAGGGGCTGGGCGCGGCGGGGCTGGCTGAGAATGCGCGCGTCATCGTTGAGAAGCCGTTTGGGCGCGACCTGGCTTCGGCTCGTGCACTGAACCGTGTGGCGCGATCCGTATTCCCTGAAGACTCGATCTTTCGCATCGATCACTTCCTGGGGAAGGAAGCGATCATGAATATCCTGTACTTCCGCTTTGCCAATTCATTCCTTGAGCCAATCTGGAACCGAAACTACATCTCGAGCGTCCAGATCACCTTGTCTGAAAGCTTCGGCGTGGGAACCCGTGGCGCATTTTACGAGTCCGCCGGCTGCTTGCGTGACGTCATCCAGAATCATCTCTTTCAAATCGTCGCGCTGCTTGCCATGGAACCGCCGGCGGGCCGGCATTTCAGTGAAGTGCAAACTCAGAAGGCGACCGTATTCAAGGCGATGCGTCCTTTGAAATCCGGCGACGTGGTGCGCGGTCAATACGCGGGCTACCGTCAAGAGAAGGACGTAGCGAAAAACTCAGATGTCGAGACGTATTGCGCCCTTCGGTTATTCATTGACTCATGGCGTTGGGACGGAGTGCCGTGGTATCTGCGCTCAGGCAAGTATCTGCCGGATACGGCGACCGAGATAATTGTGAAACTGAAGGCACCGCCGCAAAAGCTCTTCGCCGATGCCGCGGCAATCAACTGCCAGGGAAACTATCTTCGCTTCCGGCTCTCTCCCAACGCGGAGATCGGACTCGCCGCTCGCGTGAAGCTTGCAGGCGAGGAGTTTACCGGTGAGCAGCGGGAGCTGTATTTGCTCGAACAGCAGCCGGGAGAAGAAATGCCCTACGAAAGGCTGCTGGGCGACGCCATGAAGGGAGACGGGGGGCTGTTTACCCGCGAGGACGCGGTGGAAGCCGCATGGGTGGTGGTCGATCAGGTACTCAAGCACCATCCTCGCGTGCGCCCATACAGGCGCGGGACCTGGGGGCCGAAACAGGCAGACGCTCTGATTGCAGCAGGCAACTGCTGGCATAATCCCAGCAGCACCAATTCATCTGGATCATAGATCTCATAACTTGAGGTGTATATGGCGATACACCCCTGATTTGCGGGCGATTTCTCATGGGGTTCACCCTCTGCTGCCTCCGATGAGTCCACCTGATCAGGCTGTCTCAAGCACTCATTGCAGGCGGCCGCGCATGCACGGGCCTTTCGCAATTCACCAGAATCGTTGTATGCTCCATTCGCGGGGGTCATCTGGGCATGGGGCATGCGCCGGTGAGGGTTATTACCGTCGAGCGCGAGTACGGATCGCGCGGCGGGGAGTTTGCACACGATCTTGCCGAGCGGCTAAGTTGGCGCTTGCTCGACGCGGAGCTCATCAACCGCGCCGCCCAGGCGGCAGGCGTCGATCCCAAGACCGCAGCCCGTTTCGACGAGCGCATCGATCCCTGGTACTACCGCTACGGCAGGCTTTTCTGGCACGACTCGTCCTTCTCCAGCTTCGGCATGGGCGAAGAACACGTTTTCGACTCCGAGCGCATGCTTGAAATTATCAAGCAGCAGATTCTGAAAGCCGCAAAAGAAGGCAATTGCGTGATTGTGGGCCGAGGCGCGGCCTGCGCGCTGGCCGGCCATCCCGGTTGCTTTCACGTTTTTGTCTACGCAACGGCAAAGGCCAAGCGGGACTGGTTTGCCCACGCGTTTCCCAACCAGGCCGAGAACGCCGAGCAGCACCTGGCCGCCTTCGACAAGCGCCGCGCCGCGGTGATCCGCAAGGCTTACCAGCAGGAGTGGTGCGCCCGCGGCCTCTACCACATGCTGCTCAACTCCTGCATGGGCATCGAAGCCATGATTCGCGCGGTCGAAAGCGCCGCCGGCGTCGGCTCCCACGCTCAGGAAGCTCCTCCGGGCGACTGTGCCGCCCCGGCCGACACGGCCGCACCGGCAAACTGATCCCTGACCACTGATCACTGACCACTGCGGTCCTAAACCGCCCGCCGCTCCACTCTCGCCCCGATCCGCGTAAACACCTCCCACGGAATCGTGTCCGTCGCATCGGCGTGGTCGAAGGCCGTGATCCGCTCCTCACCTTGCGCGCCCAGAATCACCACCTCGTCGCCGGCCTCAACGCCAGCAATCTCCGTCACATCGATCACCGCCTGATCCATGCTCACGCGCCCCACAAGCGGTGCGCGAGCCCCACGCGCTAGCAGGCTGAAGCTGTTGCCGAGCGCGCGCACCAATCCATCGGCGTAACCAACGGCCACCAGCGCCAGCCGCATCGATTCGGTAGCCACAAAGGTCCCGTTGTAGCCAACCACCGCCCCGGCCTCAACACACCGCACGCTCACCACTTGCGACTTCCACTCAAGAACCGGTTTGAGCGCTTCGCGCGCGGCTGCCAACCCCGCAGGCTCGGCGGCCTCAAAATCAGGATCGAAGCGCGGAACCAACCCGTAGAGCGCGAGCCCCGGCCTCAGCATCGCCTTCATGCCGTGCCGCGCCGCCAGCTCGGCGATCGTGCGTGACTCGCCTGAGAGCAGCGCCGCCGAATTGCCCACGTTCAGCCACTCGGCAAACTGGCCGGCGAACTCGATGCGGTTCAGCGTCTCGTCGAGCCGCGCCAACTGTTCGGCGTTCACGCGTCCGTCGGCCTCATCGGCAGCGAACAGGTGGGTCATAATGCCTTCCAGCCGGAAAGGCGATCCGGGCGTAATGCGCGCCAGAATCGGGGCCACTTCTGTTGGGGAAGCGCCCTGCCGGCTCATGCCCGTGTCGATCTCAAGATGAACCGGCAACGACCCCGCGGGAATCCCTGCCGCCCGCGCTGCGGCCTCCAGCTCATCCAACTGCCATGGCTCCCAGATCACCGGCGTCAGCCCGTGCCGGATCACCTCCTCGCCCTGGCCGGCAAAAACGCCCCCGATGACCAGAATGTTCGGCCCCAAGTGGCCCCCGACATGCGAATCGACATGCAAATCGAAACGCGGGTCGGGCTCGGCACTTGCCGGGCAAACAGTCCGCGCTGCAACCCCTTCTTCCACGCTGTTCACGCCCAGCCACCGCGCGCCGGCCCGCACCACCGCCGGGGCGCAGATGGCCAGCGAATGGCCGTAGGCATTGGCCTTCAAAATGGCCAGAACTTCGGCGTGGGGCTCGGCGAGCCTCTTGAGGAAGCGGAAGTTGTCTTCCAGAGCCTGGGTCTTGATCTCAACCCAGCAGGGGCGCGTTGGCATCGGGCGATCCAAGCTTCAGTGTAACGCCCGCCTTCCCATGGAGCTTCAATCAAGCAGCGCCCACGCCACCACCGTTTCGCCATCCGCGCCCAGTTCCTCAAGCAGCCTGGCCTCATGCGCATGCGGAACCAGCATCTCGCACGCGGCCACCTGCTGGGGTGTCGCCCCGATGAAGCACAGTTCGCAATGGCCCAAGCCCGCAGCGCCCTCTTCGCCGGCCATCTTTACTGGAGGGCCAAACACCTGGCAGGTCATCGGCCGCCATTCGTACACGCCGCACAATCCCGTCGCCGGATCGAGCGCCGGGCACGCCGCGTCGGTCGCGAACTCCTCAAAACGCTCGCGCTCCTCGTCGCTCTCGCCCAGCCGGCCCGTCTCCCTGTCACCGGGAAACTCCGCGCCATACTCGGCAATCCACGCTCGCGCCCGCTCTTCGATGGCCTCTGCTGCCACCGGGTCTGCCGCATGCAATGTCTCCATGCCGGCTCGCAGCCGCGCCGCATCGAGCTGGTTGATGGCAAAGGCCCCATGGCAGCACTGCGTGCATCCCGGCCGGCACACGAGCCACTCGCCCGCCTGCTCCGCCGCGCGCGCAAGCGAGGCGTCCACAATCTGCACCAGCTCCCGGTCTGCCGAAGGCAATCGCATGGCGGCAATCATAGACCAAACATGGTCTGTACCGGTCGCACGTTTCACGCCCCGCTCGTGTTATAAACAGCTCGAGGTCACCCGTGCTCTATCTCGAGCGCATCCCCACCGCTCCCCTCGGCCGCTTTGTGCAGGTGCTGTGGTACTCGCACTTGCCTGTGGCTAAGCACCGATACGAGCGCATCCTGCCCACCGGCTGCGCGCAGGTCATCCTCAACCTCGAGCGCGACTGCCTGCACGACTGCCCGGAAGGCTTGCCCGACCAGCCCGTCGCTCCCGCACTGGTGGTGGGGGGCCGGTCGACCTATGAGATCGTTGCCGCCCGCGACATGGCCTCGCTCATCGGCATCTCATTCAAGCCCGGCGGCTTCGCGGCCTTCGCCGGCGACGCCGTCAACCGCTTCAGCAACCTCAGCATTCCGCTCGACGCCGCCTGGGGCAGCGCCTCGCTGACCCTCCGCAGCCGCCTGCGCGAGACAGACGACATTCGCACCCGCTTCCGCATCATTGAAGCGTTTCTGCTCGAACGCCTCGCCGCCTGCGCCAGCCCTCGAGCCGACGCGCGCCGCCAACTCGTCGATTTCGCGATTTCCAGCTTCGGCGCAGCGCCGGCGCTATCAACCGTTCGCCAAGTCGCCCGCTCCACCGGCCTCAGCGAACGCCGCTTCTCGCAGATCTTCCGCGAAGAGGTGGGCCTCAAGCCCAAGGTCTGGTGCCGCATCCAGCGCTTTCAGCGCGCCGTGCACATGCTGCACTCGGGCGCCGAGGTTCGCTGGGCGGAACTCGCGCTCGACTGCGGCTTCTACGACCAATCGCACTTCGCCAACGAGTTCCGAGCCTTTTCAGGAGTCGACGCCACCACGTACCAGGCAAACCGCACCCGCTGGGCCAACCACATCGCGGCGGGGTGAGCAGGCGCCAACTTTTATGCGCCGCTTCCGATTTTTCCAAGATCGCGTCGGTCCGGTCAGGCTACCTTGATTGCATGGCCAACTCTGTCGGCCGAAATCAGGAGGTCCCCATGCCCGAAAACACGCCCCACACCAAGTCCACTGTTATACCCGCGCTGCGCTACCGCGACGCCAAAGCCGCCATCGAATGGCTTTCGAACGTCTTTGGGTTTGAGCGCCACGCCGTGTATGAAGGCCCTGACGGCTCAATCGCCCACGCCGAGCTGACCCTCAACGGCGGCATGATCATGCTGGGCTCGCAGAAGGACGACGAATTCGGACGCAGCTTCAAGTCGCCCAACGAACTGGACGGAGTGGAAACCCGCGGCGCCTACATTGTTGTGGCCGACGCCGACGCCGCTTACGCCCGTGCGCAGGCTGCCGGAGCGACGATTGTGCGCCCTATCCGGAACATGGACTACGGCAGCCGCGAATTCGCGGTGAAGGATCCCGAAGGCCACACCTGGAGCGCGGGAACGTACGATCCGTGGCAGCCGCAACACTGAGGGGAAGGCGCCGTTCACTCCCCGATCAGGTGTACGATACCGGCTATGGCAACCTATCGCGTCGTTCTGCGCCAATCCGAAGAGGGATACAGCGTTTCGTGCCCAGGCTAGCCCGGATGCTGGTCTCAAGGAGCCACAGAAGAAGATGCTTTGGCCAACATTCGCGTGGCGATCCGGGAGTATCTTGGTGCGGAGGAGAGATTATTTGGGGTACTTCCCTAACTTGATCAAAGGCCATGCCTTCTCGTAGGGCATTTTCTCCTCGTGGTTCGATCGCCAATGCGCGTCAATCCCACCAAAGCCGCTTCCCCTGAACTCGCGGTTGCACTCGGGACACACCGTTCGAGTTTCGGCTTGGGATAGATTGGGAAGCGGCTCATTTGCTTGGCGTTCACCTGCTGAAATATCGGACGCCGGTTTCTGCGCGAACAGAAACACCACGTCCTCGGCCGAGCTACCCCTTGCAACGCTCGCAAGTCCGCCGGAAAGCTGGAGCGCGTTCTCGAATTGCTTGCGCTTCCGCTCCGCCCATAGGCGGCCTCTGAACCTATGCTGATAGAGGACGAGGACGTCCATTTCCCGCATCGCCGTCCAAATCCTTTGAAGGTCGCATATGCGCACATGTTCGGGTTGTGGTCGGCTTTTTTCCGGTTCGAGCCCGCTGTCGGGGTCCAGGAAGACGATCAGGGGTGAATTGCTCTTTCGAGGGGTGCCCAGAATTCTGCCCACCGCTAGCTTTGTATAGGAGTCAAAACTCTGGACCGGGTCTTCAATTACCTCGATTTCCATACGCTCGGCGCTTAGGCCCACTATGTCTGTCACTTTGCGGCGGAAATGACTCAACACAGCGTTGGCGATGGGGTAAGACTTGGTGGTGCCTCCACCGTGGATGCTGATTGTCTCCGAGCGATAATACGCGACTTGGGTGATCTTAAACGCGGTGTAATTGCTGGCAAGTTGGAGTAAGACGCCCCACTTCGCCAGATCTCGATTGTCGCCGTACCATCTGTCTCTCATCGCGCTCGAAACCTCGACGGTTTAGTGTTTTCAGTTTTCCCGACGACTACCCGATCGGCTTGTTCCACTTCTCCAGCGCGCTCTGGAACTCGACCATGAACCGGCCCGCGTCTGCGCCGTCGATGATGCGGTGGTCGAAGCCCAGGCAGTAATACTGCATCGACCGGATGGCGATGGTGTCGTTGCCCTCGCCGTCGGTGAGCACAACCGGCTCCTTGCGCAATCCGCCGATTGCCAGAATCGCCGACTCCGGCTGGTTGATGATGGGCGTACCGTACTCGCCGCCAAAGACGCCAGCGTTGGTGAGTGTAAACGTGGAGCCCGAAGCCTCATCGGGGTTCAGCTTCTTGGTCCGCGCGCGCGTGGCCAGGTCGTTGATGGTCCGCGCCAGCTCCACGAAGCTGCGTTTCTCAGCTTCGCGAATCACCGGCACAATCAGTCCCCACTCGAGCGCGACGGCGATGCCCAGGTGGATGCTGGCGTGGTAGTGAATCTGCCCGTCCACCAGCGACGAGTTCACAACGGGGAACTTGCGCAGCGCCTGCACCGCTGCCGCCGCGATAAACGGCATGTAAGTGAGCTTCACTTCGTGGCGCTGCTCGAAGGCCGCGCGTTCCCGCTCGCGCAGCCTCGCGATGCGAGTCATGTCGATCTTGTACACCATGTGCGCGTGCGGAGCGGTCTCCACGCTCTCCTTCATGCGCTGCGCAATAATGGCGCGCATCTTTGAGAGCGGCTGCACCGTGCCAATGAGCGCAGAAACTGATGGCAGCGATACGCCTGGCTGCGGCGGCGCCTGCGGTGCGGCCGGCGTTTTGGACTGGCTGCGCTGGCTCAGATACAGCAGGATGTCGTCCTTGGTAATCCTGCCCGCGGAGCCCGTGCCGCGCACCTGCGCCAGGTTCACGCCGTGCTCTTTGGCAATCTTGCGCACCAGCGGCGACGAGCGAATCGATAATCGGACCGGGCCCGCCTCTTCCGCTGACACCGGCTCTTCCGCCGCAGGAGCTTCAGCAGCGGGTTCGCTTACGACCATCACTTCCGCGGTCTCAGTTGCGCCCGGCGCGGCCGCCTCTGGGGCGCCATCGGCGATCACCGCAACCACCGTGTTGATCTGGACGGTTGTGCCTTCCTGGGCTCTGATCTCGGTGAGCACGCCGGCCGCGGGCGAGGGAATCTCCGCGTCCACCTTATCGGTCGAGATCTCAAACAGCGGCTCGTCTTTTTCCACGGTTTCGCCCAGCTGTTTGAGCCACTTGGTAATGGTGCCCTCGAATATCGACTCGCCCATCTGGGGCATGACCACGTCGGTTGGCATCAATCCCTCTTTCCGCAGGGCGCAGCCGGCGCGGTCTTGCCTGGGTCGTCAACGGCTGCTTCCAGCCGGATTATAAATCGCCATTGCATGGAGCAGTTCTTGGGACGGGAAGCCGTGGCGGTTTTGAAAAGGCCGTCGGCATAGGCCGGATCACGCCCTAACCGGCCGTTCCGGGCGCTGTTGCAACCGCTCGATCTCTTTCGGTACCTTCAGCGGCACGCCCACGGTCGGCGGGGCCGGCGCTTCCCTGGCATGCGCGTCCTCGATACGCTGCGCTACCTCGCCCAGCGACTCGTTCAGTGCGGCGAGGCCGGCAACCGCCTCAACCGGCTGCTCAAATACCTCGCCGAACTTGACTGCCGCGCGGTGCGCCAGCGGTTCCAGCTCCAGCGCTCCGGCCGTCGCCGCTACGCCGCCCAGGGCAATCTCCTTTTCAAGGCTGGTTACCGGCCGGTCGGTAATTCCGCAAGGATTGATGAGCTTGAAGTAGTCGAGATCGGTCGTCACGTTGAAGGCGAATCCGTGCGAGGTGATCCCGCGAGAGACGTGAATGCCAATGGCGCCGATTTTGCGCTCCCCCGCCGGCGGATCTGAAGCTTTCCTGGCTCGGCCGCCACTCTCATCCAAAGAGTCAAAGCCCGGAGGGCCGCACCAGACGCCGGTAAGGCCGCATATGCGCCCGGCCACGACGCCGAAGCCGGCGCACAGCCTGATCAGCGCCTCTTCCATCAGCCTGACGAAGTCCACCGGGCCCAGACGCGCGCCAGTTGCGGGATTAGGCGTTTTGCGCAGATCGAAGATGGGGTAGCCTACCAACTGGCCGGGCCCGTGGTAGGTGACGTCGCCGCCGCGATTGATCTGGTGCAGTGTGACGCCCCGCGCAGCAAGCAGCTGGCTCGAGGCCAGGATGTTCGCGCGGTCGGCATTGCGCCCAAGCGTCAGAACGGGCGGGTGCTCAAGCAGCAGGAGTACGTCGCCCACCCGTCCTTCGAAGCGCAGCTTCACAACCTCGGCCTGCAGGCGCAGGGCTTCGGCGTAATCCACGCGGCCAACATAGAGATACTGAATCACAGGCTCCCGCATTTGATTCTAAGGCGCGGGCCGCGGACTCTGTCGCCGGAGTGCGGAAGCCGGAGATGCCTATTCGTCGATGGTCTTGGCCTTCGCCTCAAACAGCGGTATGAAGCTGTTTTTGTAACGCCAGAAGAGGAACAGCCAAATCGCTGTCACCGCCCCGGCTATCGGAATGCTGTGCTGATCCATCAACAGCCCGGTAAGGAAGATGTTCACGATGATCGGTCCAAGGATGGTGAGGCCAAGAGGCACAAAACGGTTGGCGATGAGGAGCAGCCCGCCCAGCGCCTCGAGAAAACCAATGATCGCAAAGTACTTGGTTGCGACCATGGCGCCTATGAATACGTACGCCTGCCCGGTTGGCGCAGGGCCCGTGGGGAAGAACTGGTAAATCTTGTTGAGACCGAAGGCGACGAAAACCAAACCCAGCAGGATGCGGAGGATGATGGTGGCAACTTTCATTTGCGCTCCTTCACTAAAATTGCGCCTGGCGGGGACTGCAGCGCGGCCGACGGCGATCTAAGGCCCGCAGAAACCTTTTGGGGTAGTCTCTTTAGGGCAGCAGAAAGCAGCGCGGCGTCAGGCGAATCACATCTTAGCTTGATTTGCTTGCATAGTGAAGAAAAATTTTGACTTGCCACGAGATTCTCTTATTGACCGGTAAACGGCAGCCGCTCATGATATGCCCCCTGAGGCGCCGCTGGCCCTCGATTCGCGGTAAACTAACCCCTGGCAGGAGGACTGGGCGGTCGCTGCCGCAGATCTCCGCGTGAGCGGGGAACTGCGGGAGAGGAAAGTCCGAACTCCGCAGGGCAGTGTGCCGGATAACGTCCGGGACGCGGGCTTAAAGGCCTGTGGACGGCCAGTGCCACAGAAAACATACCGCCCTGGCGGGTGCCCCGGGGCTCGATTTTGAGACCTGGGTTCACAGTCTGGGTAAGGGTGAAAAGGTGCGGTAAGAGCGCACCGCTCCGGCAGTAATGACGGAGGCAGGGTAAACCCCACACGGAGCAAGACCAAATAGGGAGGGAGGCGCGAGCCAGGAGCAAGGCTCGTACCCGGCATCGGCCCGATGCCGCAAGGCTGCTCCAGAGTGCGCCGGAACCTCCGGGTAGGTCGCTGATGAGCGTCCGCGGTAACGCGGCGCCTAGAGGAATGACCGCACACGACAGAATTCGGCTTACAGGTCCTTTTGCCGAATCGAACGCACACCACCAGCCCCGGACGGCCTCAAGCCACCGGGGCTGACCAGTCTGCGGGGGCTACTGGTTACTCCCTATTGGCTGTCTTTTCACACCGGCAACGGGTTGCGCTCAGTAAAGTTGCGCTGGTGCCAGTAGGGGTAGGGCGGCTGTTGAGCGCTGGCCTCGTCGAGCACGGCGATCTGCGCTTCCGACAGGCTCCAATTGACGGCGCCGAGGTTCTGGTTCAACTGCTCCTCGTTGCGCGCGCCCAGAATGACGGATGAGACCGTGGGCCGGTGCAGCAGCCAGTTGAGGGCGATCTGCGGAATCGTCCTGCCGGTCTCGGCAGCCACGGCGTCGAGCGCGTCAACCACTTTGTACAGGTATTCGTCATGGACCTGCGGTCCGGCGTCCGCAGTTTTGTGCAGGCGGCTGACCTCGGGGACGGGATGCCCGCGGCGCAGCTTGCCTGTCAGCCTGCCCCATCCCAGCGGGCTCCAGACCAGCGCTCCCACCTTCTGGTCGATGCCGAGGGGCATCAGCTCCCACTCGTAATCGCGGCCGATGAGCGAGTAATACACCTGATGGGCGACAAAGCGGGTCCAGCCGTAGCGGTCGGCCACGGCCAGCGACTTCATCAGATGCCAGCCCGAGAAGTTCGACGCGGCGATGTAGCGCACCTTGCCCTCGCGGACGAAGGTGTTCAGCGTTTCCTGCACTTCCTCGACCGGCGTGAGAGCGTCGAAGCCATGCAGATGGTAAATGTCGACATAGTCGGTGGCCAGGCGCCGCAGGCTGGCCTCGAGAGCCACGCGCAGGTGGTAGCGCGAGGTGCCCATGTCGTTGGGGCCGGGGCCCATGGGGAAGTAGGCCTTGGTGGAGATGAGCACCCGGTCGCGTTTGTCTTTGACGGCGCGGCCCAGAATCTGCTCCGAAAGGCCGTCGGAGTAGCCGTCGGCGGTGTCGAAGAGGTTGATGCCGGCGTCGAAACAGATATCGACGAGGCGTTTGGCTTCGGCATCCTGGGTCTCAGCCCACGCTTTGAAAAACTCGTTGCCGCCGCCGAACGTGCCGGTGCCAAAACTCAGTTGAGAGACCTTGAGGCCGGAGCCTCCGAGAAGACGGTATTCCATGGCTCTTTGGATGCACGGACTTGCGCGAAGTCGCATCCGTTTTAATCCGCTCTCAGGTTGAGACCGAAATCTGCCGGGTCGCCGAGCACATTCAGGTAGTAGTTCTGATTGGGATACGGTACGTAGACGTGATCCGACAGTTTCACGCGGGAGTATTTCTGCCAGCGGGGATTGCTGTGATCTTCGCCGGCAAGATCGGTGAAGGTGAAGGTGAGCCATGGCCAGACGCGGATGTAGTCGACTTTGACTTCAGGCACGCGCGCCGTTTCGCCGGTTACAGTGCCGTAGATGCGCACCAGCGAGAGAGCTGGAATAGCACCAGGATCCACTTTGAGCTTTGCGGTGAAATCGCCGTCCCCGTTTTTGGCCACCAGCATGATATGGCAGTCGGTTTCACCATCGAAGAAGTGGTGTTGAACGAGGAGCGTGACCTCGCCGCCGGGCTGCGCAGGCGGGGTAATGCCGCGCACGATGCCGAACCAGGCGATCGGTTTGCCGTTCTTGCCGTGAATGGTGTAGTTGCCGTGAAACACCGGGTCGTTGATCTTTTCTTTTTCATCGAGTCGTCCAAAAAACTGAGATTCCTGATCGACCGGTTTATACCCGCACGTGCCAAGCGTGCCGGTGGGCTTCAACTCCTTGACCGGCTGCACAGCCATGGGGGTCTGGGCCGCGGCTGAGAGTGTGCTGGCGAAAGCCAGGATGAGCGGCGCCAAAAAAGGTAGGCCTGGACGCATAGGAGTCTTCTTTCTGGGTGAGCAGTGAATTAGACGTGCCTGGTGCAGTTTTGCCGCCAGGCGCAGGGCGTGCAGGGGGTAACTGCTGGATTAGACACCACGGACCGAATGACAGTTCCGGAACGGGCCTGACGACTCAATTTCCGGCCTTCTAAAAGAGACTTCTAAACGCGCCATTTAAACTGGACTAGATATGGCCACACTGAAAGCGGTGCGCGGGACGCGCGACCTGTTGCCGCCGGAGACCGAGCTCTGGAACCGAATCGAGGCGACCGCGCGCTCCGTGTTTGCGCGGTACAACTTCGGCGAGATTCGCACCCCTATCTTTGAAGACACCGGCCTGTTTGCCCGCGGCGTGGGCGAAGAGACCGACATTGTGTCGAAGGAGATGTTTACGTGGGAGGATCGGGCGCGCGCGGCGAGCGAGAAGCCGCAGAGCCTGACGCTGCGCCCGGAGAACACCGCCGGCGTCGTCCGCGCCTACATTGAGCACAAGCTGGGCGAGACCGGGCAACTGCAGAAGCTCTACTACATCGGGCCGCAGTTCCGGCGTGAGAGGCCGCAGAAGGGTCGCTACCGGCAGTTCTGGCAGATTGGGGCGGAGGTCATCGGGCCTCCGTCGTCGGGCAGCGAGAGTTCCTTGCGCGATGCGGAAGTGCTGGAGATGCTGGCCACCCTCTTAGACGAGATGGGGATTACCGGCTGGACGCTGGAGCTGAACTCGGTTGGGTCGGCGGCGGACCGGGCGCGGTATAACGATACGCTGCGTGCGGCATTGGAACCGGTGGTGGGACGGATGTGCGTGGATTGCCAGCGGCGGGCGGTGACCAATCCGCTGCGCGTGCTGGACTGCAAGGTGCCCGAGGATCAGCCGATTATTGCCACGCTGCCGGTGATTGCCGACTCTCTCGACGAAGAGTCAAGGAAACACTTTGCCGCAGTGAAGGCTGCGCTGGACGCAGCGGGAGTGGCTTATACGCTGAATCCGCGGCTCGTGCGCGGGCTGGACTACTACACGCGGACGACCTTCGAGTTTACGCATGGAGGATTGGGCGCGCAGAACGCGATCCTGGGAGGCGGGCGGTACGACGGGTTGAGCGAGGCGATTGGCGGGCCAAAGGCGCCGGGAATCGGGTTTGCGATGGGATTGGACCGGCTGGTGCTGACGCTGCAGGCGCAGGAGGCGGCCCGACAAGCTCCCACACTCGCCAAGAAGGTGGACGCTTACGTGGCGCCGCTCGGCGAAGGTGTGAATGCAGCCGCCCTGGCCCTGGCGCGGGAGTTGCGGCGCGGCGGCCTCACGGTTGATCTTGGGGACGGCAGTTTCAGACTGAAAAAGTCGTTTGAGGCGGCCGACCGCGCGGCCCGGAAGATCGTGATCCTGGGCGAAGATGAGCTGGCTTCCGGTATCCTGACAGTGAAGGACTTTGCCACAGGCATTCAAAGAAAGGTCCCGCGGGTTGAGTTGGCAGAATCTCTCAAAAATTAGCGGCGGCAATTCAACCAACTTCACTTCCCAGGTCCCCAAATGCGAGGGACCTGGGGCACCCAAGGTTTTCTCTTGTATCGAGAGCGTAGAAGGAAACGGTAGTGCTCGACTTTTTAGGCAATCTTGAACGTACGGACATGTGCGGCACGCTGCGCGCCGCTGACGCAGGCAGGCAGGTGGTTTTGATGGGCTGGGTGAACCGGCGCCGCGACCACGGCAACCTGATCTTTCTTGACCTGCGCGACCGCACCGGCATTGCGCAGGTGGTACTCGACAAAGAGCTGACGCCCGAGGGCCACGCGCGCGGCGAGCAGGTACGGCCAGAATACGTTGTGGCCGCGGTGGGCAAGGTGCGGCTGCGGGCGACGGACGCCATCAATCCTAAAATGCCAACCGGCGAGGTTGAAATTGAGGCCACCGAGCTGCGCGTGCTGAACGACACGCGTCTGGCGCCGTTCTCACCGTCTGAAGAGGCAATCCAGAACGAAGAGGTGCGGCTCAAGTACCGCTACATCGACCTGCGCCGGCCTGAGATGCAGCGCAACTTCAGGCTGCGTCACGAAATTACTCTGGCCGTGCGCGAGAGCCTGAGCAGCCAGGGATTCCTCGAGATTGAAACGCCCATCCTCACCAAGTCCACGCCCGAGGGCGCGCGCGATTTTCTGGTGCCCAGCCGCGTGCATCCGGGCGAGTTTTACGCGCTGCCGCAGTCGCCGCAGATCTTCAAGCAGATTCTCATGATCTCGGGCTTCGATCGCTACTTCCAGATCGCGCGCTGCTTCCGCGATGAGGATTTGAGGGCCGACCGGCAGCTTGAGTTCACGCAGGTCGATCTGGAGATGAGCTATCCGCGGCGCGAGCACGTGTTTGGCGTGGTGGAGAAATTTGTGGCGGCGGCGTTTGCCGCGGCGGGCGTCAACCTGCCCACGCCGTTCCCGCGCATCACGTACGACGATTCGATGCGCAACTACGGCACCGACAAACCCGACATGCGCCTGCCCGGCCTCACCGACGTGCGCCCCGCTTTCACCGATGAGAACCTGGCCACGCTGCAGATCGACGCCGCGCTGCCGGTGGTGGCGCTGCGCATTCCCAACGTGGGCGAGCTGAGCCGCAAGGAGCGCGAAGAAAACCATCCGCTCTTCGACGCGAAGAAGGGCGCGAAGTTTATCGACGATTTCAAGCGGCTGGCCAAGAGCATGCCTGAAGCAGCCGCGAAGGTGCGCGAGCTGGCGGGCGCGGCCGAGGCCGATTTTACGATCGTGGTTGCCGGCGACCCGGCGCATCACATCAAAGCCAGCGACACAAAGTTCTCCGGCCGGCTCTCAGAGCGGGAGATCAACGTCTACGCGGCAGCGGGCAACTTCCGCAGCGAGCTGGCGAAGAAGTACGCCGACCGGCACAAGGCGTTCGAGGTGACAGACGAGACGGTTGAGGCCGCGCACGCGCATGGGGCTGCGGACGCGGTCGATGGCTCGGCGGCCTTTCATCCCATCTGGATCGTGGACTTTCCGATGTTCGAGTACGATTTGGCCACGGGGAAGTGGGTTCCGGCGCACCACCCGTTCACGGCGCCCTACGAAGCCGATATGGCGAACCTGGTGAGCGATCCGGCCAGCGTGCGCGCCGATTGCTACGACCTGGCGTTGAACGGACTGGAGCTGGGGTCGGGATCGATCCGCATTCACCGCAAGGATGTGCAGCAGCAGATTTTCGCCTCGCTCGGCATCAGCGAAGAAGAGGCGCACAAGCGGTTCGGGTTCTTCCTCGATGCGCTGGAGTACGGCACGCCTCCGCACGGCGGCATTGCGCTGGGGCTCGACCGCATCGTGATGCTGCTGGCCGGCGCGGCCAATCTGCGCGAGGTGATTGCGTTCCCCAAGACGGCCAAGGCGATGGACCTGATGGCAGAGGCTCCGACCACGGTGACCGAGCAACAGTTGCGAGAGCTGGGGATCAGGGTAGCGGTGAGGAGCTAGCCTCACGCCCACTCTCCCTTGCGCATCAGCGGCTCGGTGGCGCCCGTAAAGGTAACGCCGTCGATGTCGAGTTCACCCGAGCCGATCATCCAGTCGACGTGAATCAGGCTCTCGTTGGCGCCGCGCGCGGCGAGTTCTTCCTTCGATAGCTTGTCGCCATCGCGAATGCACGATGAATACGACTGGCCGAGCGCGATATGCGAGGCGGCGTTCTCATCGAAGAGAGTGTTGAGAAAAGTGAGGCCGCTTTGGGCAATGGGCGAGGAGTGGGGAACAAGCGCCACTTCGCCCAATCGGCGCGCGCCCTCGTCGGTGCCGATGAGTTTCTCAAGCACCTCCTGCCCGCGCGTGGCTTTGGCCTCGACGATGCGGCCCTCAGAGAAGCGCACCTGGATGCCTTCGATCATGGTTCCCATGTGCGAGAGCGGCTTGGTGGCCGTGACGATGCCTTCGGCGCGAGCCTTGTGCGGTACCGAGAAAATCTCTTCGGTGGGCATGTTGGCGATGCAGTAGATGCCGTTGCCGGCCGTCGTGCCTCCGCCGAGCCAGAGGTGGTCGTCGGCCAGGCCGAGGCGGAAGTCGGTGCCGGGGCCGCGATACTGGAGCGCGGAGTAGCGCTTTTCGTTCAGCATCTTCGCGCGCTTCTGCAGTCCGTCGTCGTGGGCCTTCCAGGCGCCCACCGGGTCGTCGCCGCCGATGCGCGTGGTGAGGAAGATCATCTCCCAGAGCTTGCCGAGGGCGGCATCGGGCGCGTCGTTTGAGAACAACGCCGCAGCCCAGGCCGGCGTGGCGCAGGCCACAATGGTCCAGTTGATCTCATGGCGGGTGATGAGCTCGAGCGCCGGCCGGTATGCCAGCGAAACGGCGCGGTTGGCGCGGCCAACTTTATCGGGGTCTTCGTTCGACAGCAGCGAGGGATTGCCGCCCGCGATCGCCAGGCGCGCGGTGCCGGCCTTGAAGGCCGCGGCCATGCCGTCGTAGAGCCAGCCGGGGGCGCGGTCGAAGCTGGCGTCGGGCGCGAAGTGGTAGCGCATGAGCGCAGCTTCGTCGTCGGTGTAAAGAGTGGTCACGAGCGTGGCGCCGGCGCGGTACGCGTGCTCTGTAATCCGCCGGGCCAGCGGCAGCGCGTCCAGCGAGGCGGTCATCAGCAGTTCCTGCCCGGGCTTGAGGCCGAGGCCGACTTTGACCGCGACCTCGGCCAGTTGGTCGATCTTCTGTTCCTGGGTTTTTTCGATTACGACTGCCGCATCGGCCATGGTTCCTCCAGAATTGTCCTGCTGTAAGAGTAAAAGGCGGGATTCGGTTGGCTCAAGCCGGGCGGGGGCGGTGTCGAGCGTTATTTGAGTTCTTTCGCCCGCTAAAGCGGGCTTTGACCGCGTTTTTCTCGATGCCTCCCCCAGGCTCGCGCCTGGGGCTACCGTCTGTTGCCCGCTTTGCGGGCTTGCATGCGGCCATTTCGTTT
>Ga0326727_10006596_pt1 | contig 31629 bp, 37 predicted proteins | sample MB2enrmetagenome_FD_207643 | JGI IMG/M metagenome (GOLD analysis project Ga0326727, IMG submission 207643) | Lab enriched peat soil microbial communities from McLean, Ithaca, NY, United States - MB29MY | ecosystem: Environmental > Terrestrial > Soil > Wetlands > Peat | place: USA: New York...
CCGTCTTTCAGGCCGAGGACGCCGTCGATGAGGATGATGTACGACCACCAGGCCACCAGGTAAAACTGGTACATCACCGGCTCGATCTTTCTTGCCAGCGTGTAATAACCGAGAAATTGCAGCAGGACGCCGAGAACGACGAGCGAAATGGAGAGGTTACGGGATTTCAGCACCTTTACCCCCGGGAGGCCTGCCGGGGGCACCTTCAGCCCCGGGGAGCGGCGGCTGTCACAAGAGACTCGGGACGGCTTGCAGCCCCCCGTACGTCGCCTTTGTCATGTCGCCCGGCCGAGGGGGCGCCATGATCCTTACGGCGCCCATAAAGGTCCGCGCAAAATAGCCGTCGAGCTGATCGACCTTCACGCCTCGCTTGAACACGGAAGACGCGTGGATGAATTTGTTGTCGCCTATGTAAATGCCCACGTGGCTCGGGTAGCGGGCAAGCCTTTTCGTCTTGAAGAAGACGAGGTCGCCCGTTGCCAGCTCGCTCTTGTCTACCCTGGCGCCCGCGTAGTACTGCTCCCTCGCGCTGCGGGGAAGCTCCACCTCGAAGATCTCATACATCTTCTTGACAAAGGCCGAGCAGTCGAGGCCCTTGACGCTGTCTCCGCCGTACCTATAAGGCGCGCCGGCGAAGCTCTTTGCGACCTTGACGAGGATGCCGCGCTCCTCCTCGCTCTTCCAGGACCTCATGGGCTTGTTGTTGAAGACGATGCGCGCCCTTTCCCACTCGTCCTCAGCCGGCTCCACGCCCTTCGGGATGAAGACGGTCATCCCCGGTTTCAGGCGCTTCTTGCCGAGCTTGTTGAGGTCGATGATGTCTTCTTTATCGACGTTGAACCGCCTCGCTATCTTTTCGAAGGTGTCGCCTTTTCTTGCCCTGTACTCTATGTACTCGCTCTCCTCTTCGCGGGCGGCGGCCTCCTGGACGGGCGATGTCTCCTTTGCGGCCTGCGTTACAGTCTGCTTTACGTCCTGTTTCGTATTTTTTGCGGTCCTGACCGGGGATGCGTCGTCTACTTTCCAGAGGCCCGAGGCCCCCCGGCCGTGCCTCAGCCCGGCCGACCTGTGCTTGTGACCGGCGTGGTGTTTTTTGGGCGCCTTCTCGTCCGGGTCCCCTGACCAATCCTTATTGCTTTGAGCCGCCCCATGACCCATCGAACAGAAAAGGACGAGGAAAAAAAGCGCAAAAAAGTAGACAGCAAAACTTTTCTTCATACCCGCCTCTTGCTCGGATTTCCCTTTTTAACAAAAGCGGCAAAATCAGTCAAGCATTTTTTTTTGAACATAATGCCCATTAAGAGACAACCTCACGACTTCATAAGGAAATATTTTTTACGCCAACCCCGCGCCTGACGATAAGGCCCCTACAGGGCCGCGCCGAGGGTGTCGGCGATAACAAATGACCCTGCAAGCAGTTGAGCCCCAATGATTCTTTGTCGGTTTGAGGGGGGACGACCTGCTAAAGCGGGTACCCTGAGCGGCTTTGCCGCCGGGTACCCGCCCGACCGGAAGGGAGGGGAGGGTGGTGGGCGGTGAGCCCCAATGATTCTTTGTCCGTTTGAGGGGGAAGGCTCCATGCAGCTTTGCTGCTGGACGGGGCGCTGAGCCCCAATGATTCTTTGTCCGTTTGAGGGGGAAGGCTCCATCCGGCTTTGCCGGTGGAGGGGGCGCTGAGCCCCAACGGTTGACCGGCAGACCTATTTCGGCTATAATAAAGGGCTTTTAGAGGAGGCACGACTTGAGAAACCGATACTGCGGCCTGCTTACGGCGGCCGATGCGGGAAAGACCGTAGAGCTTGCCGGGTGGGTCTACAGGAGGCGCGACCACGGCGGCCTGATCTTTTTCGACCTGCGGGACGTGACCGGCGTCGTCCAGGTCGTCTTCTCGCCGGAGATAGCGCCCTCGGCCCATGCGGCCGCCCACGAGGTCAAGCAGGAGTATGTCGTCCGCGTCTGGGGGACGGTCTCGATAAGGCCCGAAGGCACGGAGAACCCGAACATCCCCACGGGCCGGGTCGAGGTGCTCGTCTCCACCTTCAGCGTCCTCAATACGTGCAAGGCCCTGCCCTTCCAGCTGGACGAGACGGCAGGCGACGAAGAAGCGCCGAACGAGTCGCTCAGGCTGAAATACCGCTACCTCGACATGCGCAGGCCCCAGGTGCAGGAGAGGTTCCTGGCGCGCAGCAGGGCCTCCCAGGTAATACGCAATTACCTGACCTCTAACGGTTTTTACGAGATAGAGACGCCCTTCCTCACCAAAAGCACCCCCGAAGGGGCGAGGGACTTCATCGTGCCTTCCAGGCTCAACCCCGGGCAGTTCTACGCGCTGCCGCAGTCGCCCCAGCTTTTCAAGCAGATCCTGATGGTGGCCGGGTTCGACAAGTATTTCCAGATCGTGCGCTGCTTCCGAGACGAGGACCTGCGGGCCGACCGGCAGCCGGAGTTCACCCAGCTAGACCTGGAAATGAGCTTCGTAGACGTGGACGACGTGATCGCCGTCAGCGAGGGCATCATGCGCGCCCTTTACGAGTCCGTAAAGAAAATACCCCTTCCCATCCCCTTCGAGCGCATGGATTACGGCAAGGCGATGGAGCGCTACGGGACGGACAAGCCGGACCTCCGGTTAGGGCTGCCCATGGAGGAGCTGACCTCCCTTTTCGCCTCCACGGCCTTCGGCGTCTTCAAGAAGACGCTGGACGGCGGCGGGGCCATAAAGGGCATCGCCCTCAAAGGCAAGCAGCTCTCCCGCAAGGACCTCGACACAGCCGTCGATACGGCGAAGTCCCTGGGCGCGGGCGGCCTCATCTGGATGCGCAAAGACGAGGGGAAGCTCGCTTCTCCCATCGTCAAGTACCTCACCGAGGGCGAGACGCAGGTGATCGACGCGCGCTTCGGCCTGGAGAACGGCGACGTGGTCTTCATCATGGCGGACGGCCGGGCCAGGGTCAACGAGATCATGGGGCGGTTCCGCCTTTATCTGGGCGAGCGGTACGACCTCATCAGGAAGGGGGAAGACCGCTTCCTGTGGGTCGTAGATTTCCCCCTCTTCGAGTACAGCGAGGAAGAGAAGAGGTACGTCGCCCGCCACCACCCGTTCACCTCGCCGAAGGGGCGCATCGGGGACTTTTCCGGAGACTACGAGTCGATGCGGGCGAGGGCCTACGACCTCGTGCTGAACGGCGTCGAGATAGGCGGCGGCAGCATCAGGATACACGAGAAGGACGAGCAGATGGCGATGTTCAGGCTGCTCAACATCAAGGAAGAGGAGGCGGTCGCCCAGTTCGGCTTCCTCCTCGAGGCGCTGGAGATGGGCGCGCCACCCCACGGGGGCATCGCCTTCGGGGTGGACCGCATACTTATGATGCTCCTCGGTCTTGAGAGCATAAGGGACGTGATCCCCTTCCCCAAGACCCAGAAAGGCGTCTGCCTGCTGTCCGGCGCCCCAGCGCCGGTGAAGGCGCGACAGCTCGCCGAGCTGCACCTGAGGATCACGAAGGAATAAGGACAGAAGTTGCCGAAAAAGAAGGGCTTCATATTCAAGAACGTCGTCAAGAGCGGCCAGTTCACGTTGAAGGACAACGAGAAGCCGGAGCTGTTCCGGGGTGTCTTCCCGTACACTGAGATGGTGAGGGTCAACTTCGACCACAAGATCGAGCTGATCGACCCGCCGGAAGAGATCTTCATAACCGATACGACATTCAGGGACGGCCAACAGGCAAGGCCCCCCTTCTCCGTGAAGCAGATCGAGGACCTCTTCGGCTTCCTCCACCGGCTGTCCGGGCCTAACGGGGTCATACGCCAGTCGGAGTTCTTCCTTTACACGGAGAAGGACAAGGAAGCGGTCGCCAGGTGCCTCGAAAAGGGATACCGCTACCCTGAGATTACGGGGTGGATCCGGGCGAACAAGGAAGACTTGCAGGTCGTCCGCGATTTCGGCCTGCGGGAGACGGGCATGCTGACGAGCATATCCGACTACCACATCTTCTACAAGTTCAAGAAAACGCGCTCCCAGGTGTTCAATGAATACCTGGAGATGGTCGAGGCGGCCCTGGACAGCGGCATCGTGCCCCGGTGCCACTTCGAGGACGTGACGAGGGCCGACATCCACGGCTTCTGCGTCCCCTTCGCCCAGGCCCTCATGTCCCTCTCGGAGGAAGCGAAGATGCCCGTCAAGATACGCCTCTGCGACACCCTGGGCGTGGGCGTCACTTACCCCGGCGCAGCCCTGCCCCGTTCCATAGGGAAGATCATCAGGGCCATGATCGACGACGCGGGCGTGCCCTCGGAGTACCTGGAGTGGCACGGCCATAACGATTTTTACCGGGGCATCGTCGGGGCGGCCAGCGCCTGGCTCTACGGCTGCACCTACGCGAACGGCACCCTCCTCGGCATAGGGGAAAGGACGGGCAATACGCCCATCGAGGGCCTGCTGATCGAGTACATCTCCCTCATCGGGGACGACAACGGGGTCGATACGAAGGCGATCACGGAGATGCGGAACTACTTCGAGAAAGAAATTGGGATGCACATCCCCAGGAACCAGCCGTTCGTCGGCTCGGACTTCAACGCGACCTCGGCGGGCGTCCACATCGACGGCCTCCTGAAGAACGAGGAAATCTACACGGCCTTCGACACGAAAAGGATACTCGACAGGCCGATAGCCGTGAATATCACGGACAAATCGGGCCTGGCCGGCATAGCCCACTGGATCAACGCCCATTTCGCCCTGACCGGGCCGGACGCGATCGAGAAGAGCAACCCCGGCGTGGCGAAGATCAACAAACGCATCCTCAAGGCATACGAGGAAGGGAGGGTAACGTCCATATCCGACGACGAGATGGAGCACCTCGTGCGCAGGTACATCCCCTCGGTCTTCCCGTCGGAGTTCGACGTGCTCAAGAAGAGGGCCTACGACATGGCCGCCCACCTGATCGAGCACTGCATCGAGGAGCCGGACGTCAGGAGCATGGCGCCGGAGCGGCAGGAAGAGGTGCTGAAAGGCCTTGTGGCGGATTACCCCTTCATCCAGTTTGCATACGTGGTCAACGTCGAGGGTGTCAAGGTCACCAGGAACATCACCCAGGCGGCAGACAGGGCGAAGTACGCCAAGATCGACCTGCACGAAGACTTCTCCGACAGGGATTGGTTCATCGAGCCCTTAAAATCGGGTAAGGTATGGGTGACGAACCTTTACTCGTCGAGGATCACCGGCGCCCTGTGCATAACCGTCTCCGGCCCCATCGCCGACGATACGGGCGAGATCGCCGGCGTGCTGGGCCTGGATATAAAATTCGAGGACCTGACAAAATCGGAGGAATAAGGCGCGGGACGGCAGTGCTAAAGGGGCTCTTATGGGCCAAGCTTTTTTGTCTGTTTGAGGGGGGAGGCTCCACAAGCCGGGGCACCCGCGCACAGAGGGGCGCGGGTCGCGTGGAGGGGGCGCTGAGCCCCAAGAATTGCTTGCGGTAAGACTGTGGGTTGCGCTGCGACGAGTTCGGTTCGCCGTGCTCAATCCCATATAATTATAAAGGACCTATTTATAATGTTGGAAGACATAAAATCCAGAACCGACGCGCTCATCCAGCGCATAGCCGCCCTCCGAGGTTATCTTTGACGCCCCTTCCCTGAAGGCGCGCATCGCAGAATACGATCAAACCCTGGCGCAAGAAGATTTCTGGACGGACCAGGAGCGGGCCCAGAAGCTCCTCAAAGAGAGGGCCAGGCTCCAGGACGAGCTTTCCCGCTGGGAGGAAAAGGAGAAGGAGCTCGAGGAGATCCTCATCCTGAGCGACTTCGCCAGAGAGACGGAGGACACGGAGGACGTCTCCGAGCTTCAGCGGAGGGTCGAGCTCCTCGACGGGGCGCTCGACAGCTACGAGATCGAGCGGATGCTCGCGGAGGAGAACGACAAGGAGAACGCCATCGTCTATATAAACGCCGGGGCGGGCGGGACGGAGGCGCAGGACTGGGCGGAGATGCTCCTCCGCATGTACCTCAAGTGGACGGAGAAGAAAGGCTTCGAGACCCAGGTGGTCGATCTCCTGCCAGGCGAAGAGGCGGGCATCAAGAACGTCACGTTCATAGTGTCGGGGCCTTACGCCTACGGCTACATGAAGTGCGAGAGCGGCATCCACCGCCTGGTGCGGATCTCGCCCTTCGACGCGGCGGCAAGGAGGCATACCTCCTTCGCGTCCGTCTATGCCTACCCGGAGATACCCGACGACATCCAGGTGGACATCCGGGATGAAGACCTGAAGATCGACACGTTCCGCGCGAGCGGCCCCGGCGGCCAGCACGTCAACAGGACGGATTCGGCCATCCGCATCACCCACCTGCCTACGGGCATCGTCGTCCAGTGCCAGAACGAGCGCTCCCAGCACAAGAACAAGGCCATCGCCATGTCGATCCTCAAGGCAAGGATCTACGAGCTTGAGAAGAGGAAACAAGAGGAGAAGATGAGTCAGTTGAACAAGGAGAAGAAGGAGATCGCCTGGGGAAGCCAGATACGCTCGTATACACTCCACCCCTACAAGCTCATCAAGGACCACCGCACGAAGCTCGAGGCGCACAACAATAACGCAGAAAATGTGCTCGACGGAGACCTCGATCAGTTCATCAAGGCCTGCCTTTTGTACTTGACTTTCGAGCAGAAAAGAGATTAAGTATTGGATATGGAAGACTTATTTGGCGACAACAAGCTAGGCGAGCTGGAGGAGAAAATCGACGCTCTCCTCAAGACATACACCGGCATAAGGGAGGAAAAAACGGGCCTTGCGGGCAAGGTCGCTTCCCTGGAGGCAGAGAACAGGGAGCTTAAGGAACTGGTTGCGAAGACCGAGAGCGAAAAAGAAATGGTCATGCAGAAGGTGAAGGGCATTCTGGAGAAGATCCAGAGAATGGAAGCGTAAGCGGGTGATTCGCGGCGAAGGAGCACCCCCTTCCGGCTCCGACCGGCACCCGCCGCTTTCAGACAATGATAAGCAGCGGCCGGAAGATGACAGCGTGACCTTGCAGAGGGTGGAAGTGACCATACTGAATCAGGCGTTTACGTTCATGTGCGACGACGAGAAGCGCATCAGGAGGATCGCCGAGCTCGTCGACCGTGAGATCGGTGAAGTGGCGAGGGATTTCGGTATAGTGAACACGTTAAACTCCGTTATCATGGCCATGATGAGGATGGCCGATCATTACATGGAGATGAAAGAGCGGTTCGAGAGGGTCGAAGACAAGACGCTCAAACTTTTGAAAAAGGTTGAAAATGTCGAGATTCCCTGCGATGTGCGTGATGAATGGTAAACTTAGAACCAACACCTCTTTGCCGGGAGCCTATACATGCTGCGGAGCTGCACGCCCGCCTCTGAGCGGGAAACATGAACCAGCAGAGGAGCTCCCACTTGAAATGAGAGGTTCGAGCATTACTGTTTACACGGCATTCGCGGGGTCTTCTTCAAAGGGGTAGTGCCGAGGATACGGGAGCGAAAACATATATAATACGTTGATTCTTGGAGGTTGGGGCATCAAGATCGACCGGTGACCGGGAAAAATTAAGTCCTCGTGCTGCCCCCTTTAGGCCGCTTTAAGGGGGGACCTTGAATATAATAGTCACAGTCGTAATCTGTATAGCGGGTATCGTTGCAGGTTACATCGTCGCAAAATTGGTTCAAAAAAAGAAGGTCGGCGAATACCAGGCGGTAGGCCGGCAGATACTCGAAGAGGCAAAGAAGGAGGCCGACGTCGTTAAGCGGGAGGCCTCTATCCAGGCAAAGGATATCGTCATCCAGGCGCGCAACGAGCTGGAGCAGGAGGTCCGGGGCAAGAGGGCCGAGTTCCAGAACGTGGAAAAACGCCTCTCCCAGAAAGAGTCGAACATTGACCGGAAGATGGAGACCATCGACAAAAAGGAAGAGGACCTCTCCAAGAAGGAAAGGCAGCTCGCCAACCGCGAGGGATACCTTGAGAACCGGATAAGCGAGCACGACAAGGCCATCAAGGAGCAGCGTGAGAAGCTCCAGGAGATAGCCGGCATGACGGCGGAAGACGCCAAGAAGGTGCTCATGCAGGCGATGGAGGACGAGGCGCGCTACGAGGCGACGAAGGTGGCCCGCCGTATAGAAGAAGATGCGCGGGAGAAGGCGGACAAGAAGGCCAAGGAGATCCTTGCCATCGCCATCCAGCGGTACGCGGGGGAGTACGTGGCCGAGGACGCCGTCTCCGTTGTCCCCCTGCCCAACGAGGAGATGAAGGGGCGCATCATAGGCAGGGAGGGGCGCAACATCAGGGCCTTAGAGGCGGCGACGGGCGTCGATATCATCATCGACGACACGCCGGAGGCCGTCATACTTTCCTGCTTCAACCCGATCAGGAGGGAGGTAGCCCGCGTCGCGATAGAGCGGCTCATCTCCGACGGCAGGATACACCCGGCCCGCATCGAGGAGATCGTCACCAAAGTCGCCGAAGAGCTCGAAGAGAGGCTCAAGACGACGGGTGAGCAGGCCGTCTTCGACGCGGGCGTGCACAACGTCCACCCGGAGGTCGTAAAGCTCCTCGGCAGGCTCAAGTTCAGGAGCAGCTATTCCCAGAACGTCTACCAGCACTCCCTGGAGGTCGCCTTTATCTGCGGCATCATCGCGGCGGAGCTTAAGCTCAACATACAGGAGGCGAAGCGGGCGGGACTGCTCCACGACATAGGAAAGGCCGTAGACCACGAGATCGAGGGCTCCCACTCGGCAATAGGCGCGGACCTCGCCAGGAAATACGGGGAAGGCGAGGATATCGTCCACGCGATACTGGCCCACCACGAGGAGGCAGAGCCGGCAAACCTGCTGGACGTGATCGTCCAGGCGGCAGACGCCCTCTCGGGTGCGAGGCCCGGGGCGCGGCGCGAGATGCTCGAATCGTACATCAAGCGGCTTGAGGACCTGGAGCGCATCGCGTCGAGCTTCTCCGGCGTCGAGAAGTCATACGCCATACAGGCGGGCAGGGAGATCAGGATCGTCGTCAGCAGCGACAAGATGAACGACGAGGGCATCTTCCTCCTGTCCAAAGACATAGCGAAGAAGGTCGAGACGGAGCTTTCCTATCCCGGTCAGATCAAGGTGGTGGTCATACGGGAGACAAGAGCGGTCGAGTATGCCCGATAGCCTCCTGACCGTGCTCTTCTTAGGCGACGTCATCGGCAAGCCGGGGCGTCTCGCAGCTGGGCAGTTCCTCAAGGAGACCCGCGCGGACTTCAAAGTCATAAACGGCGAGAACATGGCCGGCGGCCTGGGCATCACCCCTGCCCTCGCCATAGAGATGCTGGAGACGGGGGCAGACGCTATCACGACGGGGAACCACGTCTGGAAAAAGAAAGAGGTCGTCCCCTACCTGATGGCCGAGCAGCGCGTCATCAGGCCCCTGAACTACCCGCCGGGGGCGCCGGGCTTCGGCGCAGTCCTCATCCGTAAGGGAGACAAGGCCGTCCGCATCGCCAACATCGAGGGCAGGACGTTCATGGCCGCCCTCGACTGTCCCTTCCGCGCCATGGAAGCGTTCCTCGCGGCAGACGGCGACGGGCCGCCCGTGATCGTCGATTTCCACGCGGAGGCGACCTCGGAGAAGATCGCCATGGGCTGGTTCCTCGACGGAAAGGTCGCGTGCGTCGTGGGCACCCATACGCACGTGCAGACGTCGGACAACGCGGTGCTGCCGAAAGGGACAGGCTATATAACGGACCTCGGCATGACGGGCCCGGTAAACTCCGTCATCGGCATGGACAAGGCGGCGGTCATCGAGAGGTTCGTCACGCAGCTCCCCCAGAAATACGAGGTCGCCAAGGGGGACGTCGAGGTGCAGGGCGCGATGATAACGATCGATGCGCGCACGAAGCACTGCCTGAAGATAGAGAGGATCAGGGAGAAGGTGGGATAGGATATGGACCTCGAACGCGAGATGGAGGTCATCAGGCGCGGCGCTGTGGAGCTAGTCACGCCCGAAGAGCTCAAGAAAAAGCTCGCCCGGGCAAGGGCCGAGGGCAGGCCCCTGCGGATAAAGCTGGGCATGGACCCGACTGCGCCGGACCTGCACTTGGGCCACACGGTTGTCCTCCAGAAGCTGAAACAATTCCAGGAGCTGGGCCACACGGCGATCTTCCTCGTCGGCGACTTTACCGGGATGATAGGCGACCCGACGGGCAGGATAGAGACGAGGCCCATCCTGACGCGGGAGCAATTGATGGAGAACGCCGAGACCTACAAGCGGCAGGTCTTCAAGATCCTCGACCCGGAAAAGACCGAGATACGCTTCAACAGCGAGTGGATGGAGGCGATGAACGCGGCCGATATGATAAGGCTCTGCGCCCAGTACACCGTAGCGCGCCTGCTGGAGCGAGACGACTTCAAGAACCGCTACCAGAACGGCATCCCCATAAGCGTCCATGAGTTCCTCTACCCCTTCGTCCAGGGGTACGATTCGGTCGCCCTCAGGGCCGACGTGGAGCTGGGCGGCTCGGACCAGATATTCAATCTTTTGGTCGGTAGGGAAATCCAGAAGGGCTACGGGCAGGAGCCCCAGGCCGTGCTCACCGTCCCGCTGCTCGAAGGCACGGACGGCGTCAACAAGATGAGCAAGAGCTACGGCAACTACGTCGGCATCGACGAGCCGCCGGACGTCATATTCGGCAAGCTCATGGCCATCTCCGACACCCTGATGCTGCGGTATTACGAGCTTCTGAGCGATATATCCCTGGAAGAGCTCCAGACCCTCAAGGAAGACATCGCGAAGGGCGCGATTCACCCCATGGACGCGAAGATGCGCTTCGCCCGCGAGATGGCCGCCCGGTTCCACAACGCCGGGGCCGCCCGCGCAGCCGCGGAAGACTGGAAGAAAGTGCACAGGCAGGGGGAGATACCAGCAAATACCGAAAGTGTAACGCTTAGTTTAGCACAACAGGTTATGAACTTGGTTGATGGTGTCTGGCTGCCGGGGATACTTAAGAACCTGGACCTCGTAAGCTCCACTTCCGAAGGCAAGCGCACCATCGGGCAGGGCGGCGTCTATATTGCGGACGGCGGCGATTTCGTGAAGGTTACGAAAGAACACCTGCCCATAGTCAAGAACAGACCATACACCTTCAAAGTCGGCAAGAAGAAATTCAAGACGGTGGTGTTCGAGGACTGAATCGACCTCAATGAGAGCGGTCTATTTTAACGAATGTCCAACTGTACCTTGATCGCTTCCTCAACCTTGCACATGTCCTCTTCAGTCAGAATGCCTGCTCGTTTGAAAAGCCTTTCTTTGCTGACGGTTGCCAACTGGTCTGTCATTGCCTTGCTTCCTTTGCCTTCAAAAACTACTGCTGCTTCGCTCGGATAGAGTCGGTCCACGTTGCCGGTAAGGGGAACGACCTGAACCCGGTTAAGAAATCTATTTGAGGCATTATTACTCACGATAACAGCCGGTCTCCTCTTCTTGATTTCTCCCCCTATCGAGGGATCAAAATTGACCCACCAGACCTCACGACGTTTCATGGGTTACACCCCTGAAAGTTGCTTCGGCCCATTCCACGGCCTCTTTCTCTCTTTTCTTGTCTTTCGCCATATCGGCATAGAGTGACTCCAAGTTTGGACGAATCACGTGCGGCCGAACCAATTCCTGTATAAACCTGCTTATCTTACGCGGGCCGATTGTTTTTTTCAGACCATCATAGACTTCCTCATCTACCGTTATGGTCAACTTCCTCTGCATCTCGCACCTCTCTATACGTGTACTATACGTGTAATGGTGAAATATGTCAACAGTCAATCGGAAAGTATGGGTGCGGGGTATGAAAGAACTTATCTTGGGGAGAAAAAACGGACAAGCTACTTTTTAAGTAAGAATCGATGTTCAGTCTAAAGTGATATGTCTATATCCCTTCAAGGCTTCCGTGAAGGGCTTCGCCTGTACGGTGCGGATCACGGAGGATGTTGTCGATGCGGTTGAAGAACTCGCTGACTACGGGCTTGTCAAGCTTCTTGAGATCGGTTCCTATCTTGGGATGGTACTCGTCCTTATAGGACATCTTTCAGTATTTCTTCCCTGGTCAGCCTCTTCACCTTACCCACCTCCATTTCCCTGAGACGCTTCCTTATCTCCCTGCCCCCGCCGGAAAGGAGCAATAGGAGCGCTTCGCGGTCTTGCTTGCTCAGCTTCCTTATGCTGTCCGCGAGGTCTTCCACCTTAAGTTCTACCATGACCCCGACGCTCATGTCGTTCCTCCCTTCTTCGCCTTAAACGTCAGCACCCCATATAGAACGGCGCTTCGACCAGCTCGAACTCCGATTCCCCTTCCTCGGCCTTGCGCGCAAGGACATCGAGCAATCTCTGATAGCTGTAAATATGCCAGGGGCCGATGGAACGCACCTTCTGCTTGTTCTCCCAGTCCCACGCGGCTGCCTCGTCGAGAGTGACGGTCTTTCTTTCCCCCGTCTCTTTGTAAAAGACGGAGAGGGCTATCTCGTACTTACCGCTTTCGTTCCCATCGCCGCCACCCTGCGTTTTCTGCTGCTCCGCGCCTGAAGCCTCGAACTCGGCGACGGAAACGTCTTTCTCCTTTCCCTGCAAGGCTTGCTTGAAGCTCGTTTGCCAGTCGTAATCCGGTCTTTTCAGTACCCTGTGGTCCGGCGTCTCTTCGCCGTCATGGGGTATGATGTAGCTGTGCCTTCCCCTGTAAATGGGGCAGTTCCTGCATTCGGCTTTCGAGAAGGGGCATTTATTTACGTTTTCGGGCATATCGGCTATTCCTTCAACGGTGCGATAAGATTTTCACTATACTAATATATGCCCGGCCCCAAATCAAGCACACGGCAGGAACGGCCATGAGGCGCAATAAACGCGCTAAGCCCCTTGCGCTAGCGGGAAGTGAGGAGGACGCGGACAGCCCAGCCCGAGGGCAGTTTGTAGACGTTCTCTACCGGGAGGCGCGCCCCGGCGAAATCCTGCGCCGCGGCCTCACCTGCGCGCGTATCGAGGCGCACCAGGAGCCGGACGGGCCTTTTCCCACCGAGATCGACCCTCTCCTCTACGACGGGCGGAAGGCTGCCCGTCCCTTCCCAGTTTATCTGGATGAACCCTGTCGAGCGGTCCCCCAGGAGTCCGTCGAAGACCGGGCGATGGACGAGGACTTTGTACAAGCCGTGGTCGCTCACCTGTACGACCTCTCCCCCGGTGATCCGCGCCGAGACGGTGACGCCCGTCGCCGAGGCGAGCTCCCGGCTGAAATATGCGTTCCCCAAAAACGTCGCAAGCACAATGAAGACGGCGGCGACCGCCCATGCATATCCGAGTATAGGCTTTAGTCTTCCCATGGAGCGCCTCCTTTCATCCTATCATGTGACCCGTGGCGACCAGCTTGACGATCCTGAAAAGGGCGTCCCTCACCATGGCCCCGCCCATGGTCGCCAGAAAGAGGAACGCCGGGTAGACGAAGAGCAGCCTCTGGACGTCGCTCTTCGCGGCGGGCGCCGCGCCCTTCACGTGGTAAGAGAGCGCCCCCTTCGGGCAAAGATCGACGCATTTACCGCACTTCAAGCAGGTGAGCCTGCTCCCGCCCGCTTCGATGCTTTCCGCGTCGATAGAGAAAGTGGGGCAGCTGCGGGCGCAGAGGCCGCACTTCACGCACTTATCTTTATCCGCCCTGATCCCGCAGCCGCTCACCTTGTTCGTGAAGGACTGGAATGCGCCGAAGGGACAGAAAAGAGCGCACTGGGTGCGCCGCTTCGTCAAAACGGGCAGGATAACGACAAGGCCCGCGAAAAGGGAGATGAATATGATCATCTGAATGAGTGTAGTGAACGATGTCACCTGCACGTATTCTGTCACCGCCTTGAAGGGGCATAGCCACATGCAATACGTCGGAGACAGGCTGGTGGCTGCCGTCAGCACGATGACCAGGAGGACCGCATAGGGTAGATACCTCCACAGGCCCCCGGTCAGCTTCAGGAGCGGCCTTTTAAAGATGCGGGAAAAACCGTCTTCCAGGCCGCCGAAGAAGCAGCCCCACCCGCAGAAGCCGCGGCCTAGGGCGAGGGAGGCGCCGATCCAGATGATGAACATGGCGGCGGCGGAGTGCGAGCCGCCGGCAATCGACGCGGGGAATACGAGCGTTTTGTTGAGGGCTGCGGGGATAAGCGTCATCGGGATCGCGATGTGGCAGAATGGCGCCTCGGCCCGCAGGATGTTCGCCTGGGTCAGGGCCATGGTCCCCCTCAATTCCACTATCTGGGAGATAAAAGAGATGACGAAGGCGACGGCGTAGACGATAAAGAGCACGGCGCGGTAGCGCTCCGTCCTTTGCCTGTAGACCATGAGGAAGAACATGAGATTGAAGAATACGAAAGTGGCGGCGAAGGCGATGTCCTGGACCGCGCCCACCGGACGTTGTCTGCCGAAAAGCATCATGAACGTCAGGATCATCATCGGCAGGCAGATCAGGAATGCCGCAAGGGGACTGCGGCGGCCTGCTCCGGGCGCCTGCCCGGCTTCGGAAAGGAAGGTTTGTTGCGCTTCGTTTTTCATAAGCCTTTCATACCTCCTGCAAGCATTAGAAGACCCGTAAAAAAGTAATAGACGCCCATCAGGCCGGCGGCCAGCCGCCCGACGGTCTTCAGGGCGGGATAGACCCTCAGCGCGCCCAGGAGCGGCGCGGGGACGAGAAAGACGGACGCCCCGAGGAAGAACATGAAAAAGAAGAAGAGGCTGTAAGAGAGGCTGCCCTTTTCGGCCGCCCCCGCCATCGCCAGCAAAAAGGGCGGGCAGAGGCTCAGGCCCGTGGCCAGCCCTGCTGCGACGGGGGCAAGGAAGGAAAGGCGCAATGCGCCGGGGAGCCTCGCCAGGAGCGAGGCAGGCCCGCACGAGACGCCGCACCGCCCGCCAATGCCGAAAAAGCCGTAGAGGACGAGGGTCACCGCAAAAACCATGTAGGCCGCTCCGAAGACTGGCGTCCGATAGCCGCCTCTCAGAAGCGATGCGCTCACCGCCCAGGCCGCGGCGCCGAAGATCATATATCCGGCCAGCCTCCCGCAGAGGAACCGGAGGAGCACGCCCACGCTCGCAGCCGCCCCGCCGCCCTCCGCGATCATGCAGGGCACGAGGACGGGCGCGCAGTACGCCAGGCAGACCCCGCCGTTGCTAAGACCTAGAAGAAAAGCCTCCATCCTGCCCTTCCCTTTTTTGCGCTTCGTTGATGCCCTTCAGCACCGCGTCGCACCAATCGACGGTCATCTGCGCCTGCCTCCGCCCGTAATCGAGGGTCATCCGCCAGAAATAGGCGTCTTCCCCTTTCCCGACCCTGTGGGAATGCTCCTCGATCTGAGGGGCGATTTCCTTTTCGTACTTGCTGAGTAGGCGCGCGTGATACTCCCTCACCCTTCTGATCTGCTCCAGGAACCGGCTGCGGGGCAGGCGCGCCCCGAAAAAGGCCTTGATCAGCATGGGCACGCGGGGGGCCGGGGCCTCCGGGGGCTCGGCCAGCCAGCGCTCGAACTCTTTCTCCCCCGCCTCGCTCATGCGGTAGACCTTGCGGCTCGGCTTGCCGTCCTGGTGCTCGACGGTCGATATGACCCAGCCGTTCGCCTCCATCTTTCCCAGGGTGCGGTAGATCTGCGGCAAGGTGGCGTTCCAGAAAAAGTAAATGGACTCCCTGAACCTCGCCTTGAGGTCGTAGCCCGTGGCGGGTCCGTAGTGGATGAGACCGAGAAGTGCATGGGGTAAAGACATTTATCGCTCCTTACGTGACGGGGCTATATGCACGTGCTTATATGTGCCTATGCACATAGTAACGCAGGCATATATAGCTTGTCAAGTGTTTTTTTGAACTCTTTGCCTATCGGCGTGTGGGGCCCGATAGAAACTTTAACTCACAGGCCGTATTTGGTAAGATTATGGGGTCTGTTCCATTTTCTCAAGGACGGGAGGCATGAGGTACAAATTTTCCGACCTTATCGAGGCTGCGAACGTCCAGCGGCTCAACGATCTCTTCTGTACTGCGACGGGTATCCCTGCCGCCGTCATTGACCTTGAAGGCACGATCGTCACCTCTTCGGGATGGCAGGAGATATGCACGAAGTTCCACCGCATGAACGAAGAGACGGCGCAGCGGTGCGCCGAGAGCGACACCGTGTTCGCCAACCGGATCGGGGTGGGACAGAAATATACCGTTTACAAGTGCGAGAACGGTTTAGTCGTCGGAGCCAGCCCGATAGCCATCGGCGGCGAGCACGTCTCCAATTTCATTACCAGCCAGTTTCTCTTTCATCCGCCGGACAGAGACTTTTTTCTGGAACAGGCGAAACGTTTCGGCTTTGACGAGATCGCCTACATGGAGGCCGTCGGAAAAATCCCGGCCGTAGACGAATCGAAATTGCAGCCCGTTCTTGAGTACTTCTCGGAACTCGCCGCGATGCTGGGAGAGATGGGCCTCAGGCAACTGAAGCAGCTTGAGGCGGCAGCCGCGCTGCGGGAGAGCGAGCAGCGCTGGGCCACCACTCTTTTGAGCATCGGGGATGCGGTCATCGCTACGGGCAACGACGGCAGGATCACGTTCATGAATGCCGTCGCGGAAGGACTCACCGGCTGGACCCTTACCGAGGCTGCCGCGAAGCCGGTCACGGAGGTGTTCCGCATCATCAACGAACTGACCCGCGAGGCGGTCGATAATCCAGTCACGAACGTGCTCGAGAAAGGGATGATCGTGGGCCTCGCCAACCACACGGTGCTCCTCTCTAGAGACGGCAGCGAGATCCCCATTGATGACAGCGGCGCCCCTATAAGGGACGAGGGGGGCAGCGCCATGGGTGTCGTTCTTGTGTTCCGCGACATCACCGACCGCAAGCTCCAGGAGAAGCGCATCGCAAGGGTAACGCAGCTCTACGTCATCCTCAGCCGGGTGAACGAAGCCATCGTGCGTACCCGCGACCAGGGCCTGCTATACGAAGAGGTCTGCCGCATCATCGCAAAAGAAGGAGCATTCCCTCTCGTGTGGATCGGCGAGGTGAAAGACCGGCAGGTGGTCCCGATGGCACACTCCGGGCCCGGCGCCGACTACCTCAAGGAGATAAGGGTAGAGGTAGACGGCCCGTTGGGCCGGGGTCTCGGCGGGACCAGTATTCGCGAGGACCGCCCGGTCGTGAATGACGATTTCGACACGAACCCCGCGACTCTGCCATGGCGCGAAGTGGCCCGGCGCCACGGCCTCAGGGCCAGCGCATCCTTCCCCCTGCACTGTCAGGGCAAAGTCATCGGCGGCCTCACGCTCTACGGTACGCGGCCCCAAGACTTCGACGCGGAGCAGGTAGAGCTCCTCCAGGCGCTCGCCGCCGATGTATCCTATGCCTTGGATGCGTTCGACCAGGAAAAGATTCGGAGCCAGGCGGAGGCGGCTCTCGAGAAGGAGCAGCGTGCGCGGGAGGAGCAGCGGGCGTGGGAGCTCGAGAGGCTGGGGGAACTGGAGAGGTTCCGGAAGCTCACCGTGGGGCGGGAGCTGAAGATGATAGAACTGAAAAACGAAATTGAGGACCTCAGGAAGGAAAACGGGCTTCTCCGTAAAAAGTTCCCTTCGGAAAATATGGAATCATGACCTCGGCGGATCGAGCGTCAGGGCTGCGAGGGCTTCGGATAGACTATTTCCATCCTTCATCTTCTGCGGAAGCGCCGTCGAACGCTGGCCGATTCTTTAGCTCTGAAAACCTCGTCGCAGTAACCCAAATCGCAAGATCGGTGAACTATTTGGTTTATCTCTTTGGTTTCCCGGAAGGGCCCGCCCGATGAGAATGCTTTCAAACAACCAATGATCACGGGGCACTCAACGCATGGCCAGGGCTATGGCACTGTGTATGCAGCATAAAAGTCAAGCCGGCCGCGGCCTGAGGGCAATCAGGAGAAAGAATATTCCAAAAGAACAAGGGAGCCTTCATGCCACAGGTTGGGGACCTCAAATGAAATAGCCTTAAAGGAATAGGGAAAAATCCATGTGGAAAGGGGGTGCGAGGTGATTCCGGAAATCAAGAAGATCCTTTATGCGACGGACCTCAGCAAGAATGCGTCTTATGCGTATTTTTATGCGGTCGACATGGCAAGAAGATATGATGCACGCATTGTTGTCCTGCATTCCGTGGAGCCTGTGCGTGTTGTATCCTACGCAGGCCATAACGTTGAGGCGATGATGAGGGAAGCTCAGAAAGAAGAACGGGAGCGGGACCTTGAGGAAATCAAGAAAGGGCTCCAGGAGTTCTGCGGGAAGATGGAGACCCTCATCGGGCCTGAATGTCTTGGCCTGGCGTCTGAAATCATCGTTCGCCTTGGCCATCCCGTGGAAGAGATTCTGAAAGCAGTGGACGAACGGCAGTGCGATGCAATCGTCCTTGGAACTCATGCAAAAGGGTTCCTGAGACAGACCTTTCTAGGAAACGTGGCTGCTTCGGTATTGGAGCGCACGAGAAAACCGATTTTCGTCATACCGTTGCCATCCGAGAAAGACACGATCGATTGGGGCGACGTATAATGAACCTGCCAATGCGACCAACTTCTCAAGAGGCCTTCTTTCGGGTAATAGATAGTGTGAAGCGGCTCGTTCATCCGGAGGGCTTCCTTGAGGCACTCTAAGGGGGAGATCGATATGGCGTATAACGTAGAACGGGTCATGCAGAAATATGCAAAAGAAATCGACTTCATAATGACAGCAACGAAAGTGGGCCCCGCAGATGTGAGAGAAAGAGAAAGGGTAACCTCTGCCTTGAAATATTCGTTGGCCGTCGCGCGGAACGAGGCCGGGCAAAACCCGTCGGCTGAGGATACGGACCTTTATAAGCTGGCGGAGGCGATAAGGCTGGCAAACAATCAGGAAGAGTGTGTTGCAGCTATAAAGCGGGCTTTCCCGTGCAGTTGGAGCATCATACTCGAGACGTACGATTTGGACTGGAAAATTCCTGAGTGCAAGACGATGCTCAGGGCAGGGAGGACAAGGCACCACCCCTCAAGCAGGATCGGGTCTGAAGTGGAGACCCTGGAGCAGGATGTAAAGGCCCTTGACCGGCACCTTGAAGAGCTTGCCGAGGAAGTCCGCAAGCGCGAGGTGGATAGATAGGACGTGGCAGACTTGTCGCTGCGAAGGCGCTTTCGATGAAATAGCGCCCTGTTGAACGCTTTGATTATATCTAACGGCCGCTGAGAGCGATTTTCTTTGACAGTCGGCTGGTTCAAATGTATTCTAATTCTTATGCCGGGCGAGATCAAAATCCTCGACGATACAGGCCAAAGAGTGCGGCTGCTCAGGCTGCTCTTTACTGCGACGAGAAAACATATGGCCCAGAACGCCGGCGTCAGCCTCACGGTCCTGAACAACATCGAGCAGAATAAGTATTCGACTTCCGAATTGTACAAAAGAACGATCCAGGTGCTGGTGAAAGTTGCGCAATCCATCGGGGCCAATCCTGACTGGGTAGTACGCGCAACGCCCCCGGTTTTCTCCCGGAAGCTGGCCTTCATTTCCCTTAACCTTGAGCGCTCAAAAGGTCCGGTGAAGTTTGAAAAGGAGCTGACGAGCGCCAGCTTCGTCCGGCAGGTTGCCTCCTACCTCGTCGAGTCAGAAGGTGTGCAGCGAGCCTGGGTCTTTACCAGGGGTGGGGAAGCGTTCTTCGGCCTCGAATCTTCCCGTCCATCCTGCACAGTCCTTTTTACCGACAGGCTCGTCAAGAAAAGCATCATTCCCCTCCTGCTCGAAAAAAACGTCCCATTATTTGTCGAGGACTCCGATGTCTCGGGCGTTTACGGTATGCGCGCGGAAGCGGCGGTGGCGATAACGGACTGCCTCCGGGCTTTCTACCAGGGACCTGCGGACCGCGGCATGGTGGCAAAGCTACAGCGAGCGACAAACAGGTTCGTCGAGAAAGTCGCCGAGAAGGATGACATCATCATAGCCTTCAGCTGGTTTCTGGAAGATGTGACCGACGACGACGTCGCTTCTCCCTTCAGCATAGGCAGACAAGTGAAGGCAGAAAGAATAGCCCGGTTTATCAGAGACATCGCTGCGTCTTCCGATGATGTCAAGGCAGCCCTCGAACTCTTACACTATCATTGATCCTGCGATTTATGGGTGGTGCCGGCGCGTGAGGGCCGCGGGACTGTTTTTTTTGAAAGGCAGAAGACCGAGCAGGAGAAATATTAAGGAAATCGCAAGCATCGGAGCTTCATACCACACATGCTTCAGCTCCGGCGCAACTGCCCGACGCGTCTCTTCTTCAACTACTTTCCCTGTTTGTGATAGGGCGAAGGTTGATCCGTAAACACTCAATCCCCGAGCTGTTATCGTTGTCCCCATTGCCCCGGACCTCCCTTGACCGTCCCTGGCATCTCAGGCTCTATATGCTCCTTAAGTTATTGGCCGCTCTCCCCTCTGTCCTTAACCCAGTGTTTGTATGCGGGTATATATTCGACTGAAGGCTCGCGCCTCATCGGCTGGGCATAGAGGCTCATGAGCTGGTAAATCTCCTGGGGGACGCCGACGGTAACGTGGAGGCCGATTTTTCTTGCCTCTTCGTACATGATGGGGTAGTCGTGCGTCCACTTACCCTCGGTGAGGAGCGTTGCCAGCTCTTCCGCCTTTTCAGGTTCGTATCGTCCTGAGAGGATGGAAGCTACCCCTTTCCTCGTCTGCTCGAGCGCCTTCCTTCCGACGTCGGCCATTATCCAGGAACTGTCGTCTATGTCCTTTATGGGTTCTTGGTCCGCAAGCTTGACGAGAGACGCAGCCGGGTACTGGCCGAGCTGGGGGTCGACCGGACCGAGGACTGCGTGCTCCTGCATGACGATCTCATCGGCGGCGAGGGAGACCAGGGTCCCTCCGGACATGCCATAATGGGGGACGTAGACGGTCACTTTGGCCCGGTGCATCCTGACAGCGTAGGCGATCTGGAACGCGGCGAGGACGAGGCCGCCCGGCGTGTGGAGGATAAGGTCGAGAGGCACGTCCGGATCGGTCATGTGGATGGCCCTTATGACCTCCTCGGAATCGTTGATGTCGATATACCTCATTATGGGAAAGCCTAGAAAGCTCATGGTCTCTTGACGATGGATGAGGACGATCACCCTTGATCGCCTCTTCTTCTCGAGGGAGGCGATGAGCTTTTGCCGGGAGGCGGCGAGGATGTGCTTGGTCAGGAGGGGCTGAAGGGCCGCGAGTAGAAAAAAGAGCCAGATGATGCTCGTTATGTCGAATTTCATGGGCTTCCTCCTTTCAGGGCGATGCGTGCTTGTATCTCTCGTCCGGATAGTCCTTCCTCAACTTGCGCGGGGCCGGCCTCAGAAGAAATACGAGGATGATACCCGTGACGAAGCCGCCCACGTGGCCCCACCAGGCGACGCCCCCTTCCGCCGTCTGGGCGCCCAGGGAGGCCGCCCCGAGGAGCAACTGGATCAGGAACCAGTAGGCCACATAGACGAAGGCAGATAATTCCACAAAGAGAGGGATGAAGATAATGGGGATGAGGGTCAGCACCTTCGCCCTCGGAAAGAGGACCACATAGGCGGCCATTACGCCGGCGATTGCTCCGGAGGCGCCGATGGTGGGCACGGTCGAATGAGGGGTCAGGAGAAAATAGGTCACGCCTGCCCCGATGCCGCTCAAAAGGTAAAGCAGGAGGAAGCGTCCATGCCCCATACGGTCCTCCACGCTCCTTCCGAAGAGATAGAGGAACCACATGTTGCCGATGAGGTGCAGCCACCCGCCGTGGAGGAACATATTCGTGAAGAAAGAAAGGTAGTCGTCAGGAGAAAGGTGATGGCCCCCAACCCTGGCGAAGTGCTCCGGGACTAAGCCGAAGGTGTGAAAAAGATCGCTAAGGAGCGTCTTGGGAAGGGAAAGCTCGAAGACGAAGACGATCGTGTTGATCGCCACGAGGGCTCCGGTCACCCACGGCACACTTATACGGTAAACGGTATCCTTGATCGGTATCATCGGTACTCAAGCCTGGACATGATGGGGATGATATCGCAAGATCAGTGCCAGCCTGTGGTAGACGGCTATTGATTTGATTTGCCTGGATAATGCGGGGATTCTACTTTTCGTGGATGACAAAACGTACCTGAAACATGAATGAAATGGTATAACTCATTTTACGTTTTGGTGTAACGCGAGATCTTGGAGCTTCAGATCGAGCGCCCTATTTCGCTTCCGAAATTTTCTTTTTGAAGTCTTCCCAGAAAGCCGAATCGGGTTTCCGCCAGTAGGGGCCCCATCCTTTCACAAATAGCCCCTCGACCTCTTTAAAGAGTCTTTTCCATGCAGGGCCGTACTCGTAAGTCAGCACGTCCTCGAGGAACGGGACCAGGGACCCGAGTTTCTGCTTGGGCAGATATGCCCGGGCGCCCAACTCTATCGATTTTTTCAATGCGGCGGGTGAAAACGCCTGGGCGGTGAGCATTACCGTGGGGATCGGGTTCGGGCCTGCCGTGGCCTGCTGAAGAAGATCGAAGCCCCGGACGCCCATAATATCGAGAATCACCAGGTCGTAGCTCCAGGAGGTCAGAAGCTCCAATGCTTTTTCGTAGGTAGTGGCCGTGTCAACCCTGCTGTTCGGCGCCGCCGAAAGGATCTCTTCCTTCAGCGTCTCAAGCACGTCGGGCTCATCGTCTACTGCGAGAATTCTTTTGTGGTTCAATACCGATTTCGCCATGCCCCCTCCTTTTGCGCAAAAAGCCTTTCACCCCGCGAAAAAACCACGAGCTGAAACGCCCGCCCGCCTGCCATTATCCGCTTGCCCCGTTGCAAAAGTCAATGGAAATCGGCTATCTGCCTAACCCTATATAACTTAATCTGTATTTGAGACAATGCACCGGTTTGTATTATGCCAACATGATTTTCCCAAGGGTAAGCTCGACATGCAGCATTGCAAAATTCGACTCCCGGTCTTACTATAACGAAAAAAGAAGGAGAAGGGTCATGGCCCAACTGAAGCTGAACCACGAAGAGACGGAGATACTGCGGATGGTCCTTAAGGAGTACACGGAGAACCTGGGTGTGCAGATCCATCGGACGGAGCACCACGAATTCAAGGAGGCCCTGGAAAAGCGCGAGAAGGTGCTCCAGGGTCTGATCGGGCGCCTCGACTCGTCCCATTGACTGAGGCTGCGCTCAGACAGAGTCGTCTCTACTGAGGGCCGTATGCTCTTCGACCGCCTGTTCATGACATTGCATTGACCGTGGGGAGCAAAGACCGTTTCAGCTGGTTCCATTCCTTCAAAGTTCACGTATGCGCGTTCGTCAATAGGCTGGCAGATTAGCGTATAGATTTTCGGCGTTCTGCCGTGTTATAATCGACTTGCGTTTGATCGACCATGAACGGGATGGTCAAGAATGCAGCGCGGGTCTTTATTCCACAAGCCGTCATCTGTTGTTAAGCTAAGGGTGCCTCGTATTCGTGTAAAACCGGACGGCGATGGAGTTTTGCCCTTAGTTCTCGAAATCATCTCAGGACGCGGCTCTGCCATATACCCTCTGTCTATTCCCAGTTCGAGGATTGCCTTATCTGAAAGAGTGAGGTAGCCATGCGACCGTCCAAACACGATGAACCGAGAGATTCGATTCCCCGATCAACAGCTCAGGACGCGACAGCGGAACTGCAGGCGGCGCAATATGCCCGGAGCCTTATTGAGGCGAGTCTAGACCCCCTCGTGACCATCAGTGCGGATGGCAAAATCACCGATGTCAACGAGGCGACGATCAAGGTGACTGGCGTCTTCCGGGATGGCCTGGTAGGCACCGACTTCTCCAACTATTTCACTGAGCCTGAGAAAGCAGGGGAAGGATCTTGCGAGTCTTGCAATTACTTATAAGGCCGTTGCAGAGCTCCTGCACTCCGGCATCATTGCACGGGGCAGGTCTCCGATAAGACTCGACAAAGGAAGGAGGTAATTTCATGAAAACGGACTCGCAATTGCAACATGAAGTCCTATGTGAGCTGGAATACGAACCAACGGTCGATGCAGCCGAGATCGGGGTCTCGGCCGCCGATGGAATAGTGACCCTCAATGGCATTGTAAAGAGCTTTCCCGAGAAATGGGCGGCAGAGCAGGCCGCATTGCGCATCGCCGGGGTCAGGGCGGTAGCCAACGAGATCGATGTAAAGCTCATTCCCGATGCCGCGCGAAGCGATGCAGACATAGCCCGGTCAGCCCTTAATGCTCTGGCGTGGAATTACTTTGTGCCCAAGGATCGCATCAAGGTGAAGGTAGAGCAGGGCTGGGTGACGCTCGAGGGAACCGTGGAGTGGCGGTTCCAGAGGGAGGCTGCGGAAAATGCAGTCCACCACATGGCAGGCGTAAAAGGGCTAACTAATCTGATCGGTGTCAAGCCCTCGGTAACGCCGATAGAGATTCGAGAAAAGATTGAGCAGGCGCTGAAACGGAGCGCTGAGGTCGATGCGCAGCAGGTTACCGTGGAGACCGTCGGCAAGAAGGTTATTCTGCGGGGAAACGTGAGCTCGTGGGCTGAGTGGAGGGAGGCGGACCGGGCTGCCTGGTCTGCACCGGGCGTGTCGGTAGTGGAGAACCATATTACGATTACACCCTAAGGCAGACTCAGCTTGGAGAGAACAGGACAGGCAAGAGAGCGGTCCGCTGTTTGGGAAGATTTGTAAGACAAAGGGGCGCCGACCTGGGCGCCTTGGGCGGTAGCATAGGGCATGGGGGCCCGGAAAAGACACGTTCCCCCGACATATTGACAGGAGGTGTGTCATGGCAGGAAAAGAATCAAAGGAATTGGCGAAAACCGAGCCAGCAAAAGTCCCATCAGTTTTTCTGGACGTTGAGAAGTGGTTTGAGGAGGCCTTCAAAAAACCCTTTTCCTTACTAGGCTTGCCTCGGTTGAAATTCCCGGGGACGGAAGAGCTGATCCCGTCGGTAGACATCTTCGAAGAGAAGAACGATGTGGTGGTAAAGGCTGAGCTTCCCGGCATCAAGAAAGAGGATATCGACGTCACCCTCACCGACGATACCATTTCGATCGCGGGAGAGAAGAAAAAGGAAGAAGAGGTTCAAAAGAAGAACTACTACCGGTGGGAGTGCTCATACGGCTCCTTTGCGCGTACCTTTACTCTGCCCGCCGAGGTACAGACCGAAAAGGTGAAGACGCAGTTCAAGGACGGGGTACTCGAGGTGCGTATACCAAAGACCGAAGAGGCGATCAAGAAGGAAAAGAAGGTCAAGATCGAGTAAGTTTATGCCGGGTGGGTTACGGTACGTAAGCCACCCGGCATAACCGCAATGTCTTGAGAACCTCGTAAAACAGACTTCGTAAAGAGGTCCCCATGCCTCGATTAGAGGAGACTTGTTATGAAGACCATCAAGTTTAGTGACAAAGAGATACAACGGCTGGAGGCGATACTCATTGACGGAGACAAGGATGCGGCGCTCGAGGTCATCTCGAACATTTGGGACAGAGTTAAAAATAGAGAGTCGAAGGCGTGTGGCCCCAAGGCGGTATGAATCGACCACTTTGTCGAGGCCCTTCTCCACGATGCAAGGGGCAGAATATTAAAGGTTCGCCATCGACAAGAAGGCAGCACAACATCTGTGCGGTAAAGTGCGAAGGAAAGAGACAGAAGCAGATGGCAACTTCCACAGGAGAGGTGCAGCATGAGTCGAATTCTGGAATGGCAGTACGATCAGCTGGAGAAGGAGCTCCTCCTTCTGCAGGATCACATAGCAGATCCCACTTGCCCCTGTGAGACGGGTGGTGAGATGTGCGTCAGAAAACATCTGCTCACGATCGAAGCGTATGCCGGGGAGACACTGGCGATGGAAGGCAACAAAGAGTATCAGGAGAAGCTTGAGAAACTGGCATGCGAGGCAAGGGACCGGCGCGATTCCGAAGAGGAGTATCTTAGGCGCAACCAGGCGCAGGCCCCGGCCAATCTATTGGAGTGGGCGCGTGACTGGCGGAAGCAGTTCGAGAGCTACAGTCTTGCTCACGCGGAGGTGAAGGATCGAAGCAAGGCACCAAGATAAGACAGGACATTGTCGCGGGTGAAGGACTATAAACTCTGCAAAAGGGCAGCCGGGCATTTGCCCAAGTAATGGCAGGTCTGCCCTCGTGCATCGGACTTAAATTTCTCTTACACCAATGTTATGATAAGAAAATAGATAGACAAGGCCCGTACACTCTGCACAGCTCGCTGTGTGATTTGGGCCACGTGCTTGATATTCTATGGTTATGATACATTTGATCCGTCCCATGCTGGCTTCTCTAATTGCCAAACCCTTCAGCCGAGCCGGGTGGGTCAACGAAGAGAAATACGATGGTTTTCGAGCCCTGGCTTACCGCAGGGGAAACAGGGTTGAGCTCTATTCACGGAACTTAAAAGACATAACTACCGATTTTCGTGAGATTGCTCAGGCGATCATGGAGCTTTCGGGAGGCAATTTTGTGCTCGATGGGGAGATTGCCGCCTTCGACCAAAAGGGGGTCTCCCGTTTTCAGATCCTCCAGCGACACGAGCTCGACGTCAAGGTGCGGCCGGTTTTCGCTGTCTTTGATTGCCTTGAGATAAATGGGGAGGAGATTCTCAAGAAGCCTCTCGCCGAGCGCAGAAAGGCGTTGGAAACGATTGTGCCGGTGATGCATCCGTTACTCATGCGTTCCCGGCTTCTCTCGTCGGATGGATTCACTGCGTACGAAGAGGCCAAAAGAAGGGGGTGGGAGGGGATCATTGCGAAAGACGATCACTCCACTTATGAGCCGGGCAAACGTACAAGGAGTTGGCTCAAGATAAAATGTCGTAAGGAATCGGAGTTCGTAATCGGCGGCTATACCCCGCCCGCAGGCCATCGAGCTCATTTTGGGGCGCTTCTTGTCGGTCTGTATGACGGCCGGCAACTCCGTTACACAGGCAAAGTAGGAACAGGCTACTCTGAGGAGATCCTTACAGAACTCGCCATCAAAATGAAACCACTGGAGACATCAAAATGTCCTTTCGATACGGCGCTGCACGAGGGAGATGCAACTTGGGTTCGCCCCACGCTCGTTGCGCAGATTGCTTTCGCCGAATGGACGAAAGATGGGAGATTGCGCCAGCCGGTATTTCTCGGTCTCCGATATGACAAAAAGCCGTCTGAATGCCAATGGAGGGAACGTGACCGGTAAAAAGGATTCAGTGGTTGACAAGGGGGCCGGTGAGGTGGTGACCGTAGAGGGCATCGACATCACGCATCCTGAAAAAGTCTGGTGGCCGGAAGAAAAGATCACAAAGCTTGATATTGCCCGGTACTACGAAGCTATTGCTCCGCGCATTCTCCCTTGGCTTAAGAATCATCCTCTCACTGCCGAGCGTTGTCCCGACGGCGTGATGGGGGAGTGCTTTTTCCAGAAGAATTTTTTGAACGATCTTCCCCCTGATGTCCTTACCCGAGCTATTCCTACCGAAAGACCCGGGGAAATAGTCCATTATGTTATTGGGGGATCGGTGAGGAGTTTGCTGGCACTCGTTAACCTCGGATGTATAGCAGTTCATGTTATGAACTGCCAGATAGATACCCTCGATTATCCTGCCTGGCTGGCATTCGATCTCGATCCATCCTCAGAAAGATTCTCGGATGCGGCGAAGGCCGGAATGGTTCTCCATGAAATCCTGGATGAACTCCGGATTCGATCCTACCCCAAGACCTCCGGCGGAAAGGGTCTCCACGTATTTATCCCCTTGAAGCATGGCCCAAATCAGGAGCAGGTTCGCGAATTCGCTCATCTGGTCGGCCAGGAGATGGCCAATCGGTCACCGGAGCTCGTCACGGTTCAAATGTCGAAATCGAAGCGGCACGGTCGTGTTTTTGCTGACTGGCTTCGCAATGCCTTTGGACAGACAATAGCGGCGCCCTATTCTGTAAGGCGACGCCCGAAAGCCCCTATTTCCACACTCCTGCACTGGGAGGAGGTGCATTCAAATCTTGAGCCGTCGTCCTTCAATCTCTTTACCATTGGGCATCGGCTCAGGGGAGAGGATCCGTGGGCTGACTTCTGGAGGTATCCCCAGGTTCTACCAAGTTTCGAGCCTTCACGTCACACCAGGACGTAAAATGAGTCACACCGTTCCATACAGGAGGTATTGTGATGTACACAAAGGAGCTTACCGCGACGGTTCGTGCCTTGCTCGAGGAGGGCAAGGGCCTTCTGGCCATGGATGAAAGCAATCCGACCTGCAACAAGCGTTTCGCGAAACTGGGTATTCCCGAAACAGTCGGGGCTCGCCGGGCCTGGAGGGAGTTGATCCTGATGACGTCCGGCCTCGGGGAATTCATCAGCGGCGCCATCCTTTACGACGAGACCCTGCGTCAATCAAGGAAGGATGGCACGTCTTTTCTCAAGCTCCTGACAGGGGCCGGAATCGTTCCCGGCATCAAGGTCGATATCGGCGCTAAGGATATGGCGGGCCATCCCGGCGAGAAGGTTACCGAGGGTCTGGACGGTCTGAGGGGGCGCCTGTCGGAATACCGGCATATGGGGGCAAGGTTTGCCAAATGGCGGGCCGTGATTACGATCGGGGACGCCATTCCCAGCCTCGGCTGTCTCGAAGCCAACGCCCATGCCCTCGCGCGTTATGCAGCCCTGTGCCAGGAGGCCGGTATAGTTCCCATTGTCGAGCCAGAGGTGCTCATGGACGGAGACCATACCATTAAGCAATGCGCCGAGGTAACCGAAGCCACCCTGCGCATGGTGTTTGGCCAGCTCTACCGGCAGAGGGTCGCCCTGGAAGGCATGATACTCAAGCCCAATATGGTGCTGCCCGGCAGGGAGTGCCCCGTTCAGGCGGGGGTGGAAGAAGTCGCGGACGCGACCGTGGGCTGTCTGCTGCGGGCCGTGCCTGCGGCCGTGCCCGGCGTCGCTTTCCTCTCGGGAGGCCAGGACGCTCAACTCGCCGCGGCCCGTCTGAATACCATGAATGTCAGGTGGCGCACCAGGCTGCCTTGGTTCCTCACGTTTTCCTATTCCCGGGCCATCCAGCAGCCGGCACTCGATTCGTGGAAGGGAGAGGAGGGCAACGTTGCCGCTGCTCAGAAGATCCTCTACCTTCGAGCCAGATGCAACAGCATGGCGCGCCGAGGGGAATACAGCCCTGATATGGAAAGGCCTTGAATCTGCCCTGCCGCCCGGTATATGAAGGAGGCACCTGAACCCATTAGGCTCCGAGCTGCGATCGGAAACAGATGAGACTGAGACACACCGACATATCAATTGACAGGAGGTCCGGAGTGCAACGCTTCGTCGTACAGGAGCATGCCGCGCGTCACTTACACTACGATTTCAGGCTCGAAATGAATGGGGTACTGCGCAGTTGGGCTGTGCCCAAAGGCATACCACTGGAACCGGGCGTGCGCCGTCTGGCGGTGGAGGTTGAAGATCACCCCGTGGACTACATCGACTTTGAGGGCACCATCGCTGAAGGCCAGTACGGTGCGGGTGAGGTACGAATCTGGGACCGGGGGACCTATGCCCCGGAAAAGCTGGAACCCGACGAGCTGGAATTTACACTCTTCGGCACAAGGCTGCACGGCCGCTATGCGCTGGTCCGCATGAAGAAGCGGCCTCAGGACTGGCTGCTCCTAAAGTTGAGGGAATCTTGACGAGCCCCCTCGACTCCTTAGCCTTACCTGTCTAATCCTTCAATACCAGCTTAACAAGTACCAACTGCCCTATTCCGCAAAGAAGTAACAGCTCAAATTCATGCCAAAATGTAAACCGATTGCACCATTTGGTTTAATGTTTCTTCCGGTAACGGCCCCACCCGCTACGGTCTCATCTACGAGGCGCTAAAGGGTTGAGCTCAGACTGCGCCCGCTCGTAAATGCCAGTCCTAGGTATTTCTTACGGCCGTCCTCCGTATACCGGAGGATCTTGCACCGTGGAGCCGTAAAGCTGCTGCCGTCCTCCATGCGCAGCCTCGCCTCGCTGCCTACGTCCGAGGCGGTGATCACAGAGCCGTTTGTTCCTTCGAACTCTACGAATGCCCCTCCGGCCGAAATGTTCCTCACGTCGACGAGGACCTCCCCATGGCCGTGGACAACCGACAGCTTCATCCCTTTTGGCTCTTCCCGCAAATACATTCTCCTTTCGACCCCCATAAACACCCCCAGGTTATGCCTTCTCGTTCTACTACTATTATCGGAAAATAGCGCGTATCCTTAATCCCGGACTGCAAACGGCCGGCTCGTTCCATGGCCACATCCCCCGCAGATCGCAACTACTGTTTCTTCTGCTTCGCCTTCACCCGCCTCCCCAACCCCTGTGACATCCGCTGCAAGGCCCGCGACTTATCCGCCGGGTCCAGATGTACGTCCAGGATAGAGAAGCACTCAGTGCACCTCCGGGCCTCCTGCAGCGCCGCCTCCAACTGGTCCTCCGTCCTCACGTCGAACCCCCTACCCGCCCCCAGGACCTCCGGTATGCGGCTGTATTTCCACAGGGGGATGTCGTTGAACGCCCCGTCGAGCATCGGCCGCTCCGTCCCGTACCCCAGGTTGTTCAGGACGACCACGATGGGGTTCAGCTTGAACCGCGCTATCGTGCCCAGCTCCATCCCCGTCATCTGGAACGCCCCGTCGCCGACGAGCACCAGGGGACGCAGCTCGGGTCTGGCAGTCTGCACGCCCAAGCTCGCAGGGACGGCAAAGCCCAGGGACGTATAGTACGCCGGGGCGAGGAACTCCGTCTCGCTGTGGATCGTCATGTCCGCCGCGGCGAACATGGCGTCCCCGGGGTCCGCGATGACGACCGTGTTGTCGTCGAGGAAGGCGTTAAGCCGCTCGAAAAGGTATTGGACGGTCACCTGCCTGCCCGCAACGGGGCCCCGGTGCTTGAGGGGAGGCGGATGGGGAGTCTCGACGGCCTCCCTGCGGGTTATATCGGCCTTCAGCAGGCCGCCCATGAAGTCCCTGGCCGTCACGTCCTCGTAATGGTGGAAGCGCACAAGCACCTTCTCGGTGCTCACGTAGATGGAGCGCGCCTGTTCCAGGCGCGCAGTGAAGGCCCCGAGGTCGATATCGGTAAGCAACGCCCCGAGGAGGATCAGGCAGTCGCTCGACTCGACGTACTTGCGCACGTCCCTGCGCCCCACCGCCCCCTCGTAAAGGCCGATATAAAGGGGGTGGCTCTCCCTGATGACCGACTTGGAGAGGAGCGTGGCGGCCACGGGGATATTCGTCTTCTCCACGAGGCGCAGCAGGGCGCCTTGCAGACCGAACCTGTGCAGCTCGACGCCTGCGATGATGACGGGCTGCTTCGCCGCGTTGATCATGCCAACCGCCTCCTCCAGGGCCTCCCTGAGGACCTCTGGGTTGCGCTGCGCAGCCGCCGGGCGGCGCCGCCCGTAAGGCTCCACCGGCACGGAAAGCATGTCCCTTGGCAGCTCTATGTAGACCGGGCGCTTATGGGTCGCCGCCTCGTTCAACACGCGATCAATCTCGCGGCAGGCGGTCTGGGCGTCGTCGATCACCGTCGATGCCACGGTGATCTGCTCGAATATCTTCAACTGCGTATCGAAGTCCCGGACCCTGTGGTGCAGAAGGGCCGTCTTTATGCGCTCGTTCCTCCCCGGCGCCCCGCTGATGACGACGACCGGCGACTTCTCC
>Ga0326727_10006597_pt1 | contig 31626 bp, 24 predicted proteins | sample MB2enrmetagenome_FD_207643 | JGI IMG/M metagenome (GOLD analysis project Ga0326727, IMG submission 207643) | Lab enriched peat soil microbial communities from McLean, Ithaca, NY, United States - MB29MY | ecosystem: Environmental > Terrestrial > Soil > Wetlands > Peat | place: USA: New York...
GCTTCTGGAACTGCCCTCCCATGAGGCCATACAGGCCGATCCGAGCCTCCTCATCCAGGCCACCCTGCTCCTGGAGCGCCACGTGCACCAGAATCGGCAATTCGCCGTGCAACCCTGTGGCGACCGCATAGTGGTCCTGGCCCCTCCTGGCCTCGGCCTGGAAGGCACTGGTCTGGACGAGCTTTACGCCTTGCCGTTTTCGCGCCAGGCTCACCCGTCCTACACCGAGCCCATTCCGGCCACCCGGATGATTGAGGGCAGCCTGACCACCCACCGGGGTTGCGCCGGCGGTTGCTCCTTCTGCACCCTGGCTCTGCACCAGGGACGACGCATCCGCTCGCGCGGCCGGGATTCGGTTCTGGATGAGGCGGCCCGCATGGTCCGGATCAGGGGGTTCTCCGGCAGCGTAAGCGACGTGGGCGGCCCGAGCGCCAACATGTGGGGAGCACGTTGCCTGGGGGACATGGCCGCCTGCAACCGGGCCAGTTGCCTGACACCGAAAATTTGCAAACATTTCAAGGTACGCCAAAAGGATTTTGTTGAGCTTCTGAAAAGAGTCGAGGGGTTGCCCGGAGTCAGGCACGTGCGGGTGGCTAGTGGCTGGCGCATGGATCTCGGACTGACGGACATGCCGGCCCTGTCGCGCATGATCGGGGAATTCACCGGCGGCCAAGCCAAGGTGGCCCCGGAGCACAAGACCGGGCGGGTTTTGCGACTCATGCGCAAGCCGTCCTTCGCCGTGTTTGAGGAGTTTCTGCGAGTGTTCGACAGGCAGTCCGGCCTGGCGGGCAAGGAGCAGTACGTCGTTCCCTACCTGATGAGCGCCTTCCCCGGCTGCGCCGAGGAGGACATGCGCGACCTGGCGGGCTGGCTGAAATCCAAGGGCTGGAAGCCGAGCCAGGTTCAGTGCTTCATTCCCCTGCCGGGAACGGCCGCGTCCGCCATGTACTTCGCCGGTACCGACCTGGAGGGCAATCCCATCCACGTGGCCGTAACCGACGCCGAGCGCCTGCGTCAGCACGCCCTGCTGGCTCCGGAGAGGGAAGGGCGGGGGCGTCCGGGCGTTGTTTCTCCGGCTGACCGGAGCGGCAGGGCCGGTGCCAGCGGAAACGCGCGCCCTGGTGGAAGCCGGAAGGGCAACGGGCCAAAGAGCGGGCGACGTGGGGGAGGCCTCCGGCGGCCAAAGGGTTGATTGGATCTATTCAGCTACTTCCCCCTCTCGTCTCGCATCTGCAGGCCTGCACTCCTTGAACACCACGTCCGGCATGCGACCTCGCGATCTAAACAAGCCGAATCATCTTCCGTTCTTCACATAAGAACGCGACACCAAGCGCGAGCCCTACGGGCTCCCGAGGGTCGCGGAATGCCGAGAGGACCATCGGCCAAAAAAATCATTCGCTCCTGGACGCATTTCGCGTTGCGTTTCCTCCAAGGCATGGTATGTGGCTGTTAAGGCTACCAAGTGTATTGGTTCAACCGCAGCTCAAGGAGGCGCGTCATGCGCGGCTGGCTTTCTCTTCCGGTTCTGGACGGCGCGACTGGCGACATCATCGGCATGATTTCACCCAGGCCTGGGCTGATGACGAATCTTGGCACCATTCAGAGTTACGAAGGCGGCGGCGATTTCACCTTCCGGGATGAGAACGGCGTGCTCGTTCGGCATCCCAAGGCCAGCCCATGGGTGCAGGAAGATGAAGCCCTCCGCTGGGGTTTCGCCGACAGCGCCTACCTGATCACGGCCATCGCCGTTTGACCGGAGGCCTGTCTCCCGGGCAGGGGTGCGGCAGTCGCCGCGAGGCCGGCGGCATGCCCGCCCGGCAAAGTCTTGCTTGGCGTTCCGCGTCCGGAGGCGTGCCCTGGCATGAGGGTGTCGGCCATGGACGTGTCGGATTTCGAAGCAGCATTCTTAAAGTAGATTCAAGGTGGATGATATGACGATTTTTACACGTACTGCGGGATGGTTTTTCACCCTGGTGGCGATTGGTTGTATCTGGCCCGTGGGAGGCGGAGCCCTGGCGGTTACGGCCGAAGAACTGAGCCCGAAACCAGGCGAGGCCGTGGCGGACTTCGCCGGGGGGTGCTTCTGGTGCACCGAATCGGACTTCGAGAAAGTCCCGGGGGTGACCCGGGTGATTTCCGGGTACTGCGGTGGCAAAGAACCCAATCCGACCTATGAGCAGGTATCGTCGGGGACCACCGGGCACCTGGAATCCGTCCAGGTCTACTATGATCCGAAGAAGGTCAGCTACGAACAACTGCTGGATTATTTCTGGCGGCACGTGGACCCGACGGATGCCAGCGGCCAGTTCGTGGACCGTGGCAAGCAGTACCGCTCGGCCATTTTCTATCGGGACGAGCAGCAGCACCAGGCGGCCGAGGCCTCCAAGGAGAAGCTGGCCAAGTCCGGGGTGTTCGGGTCCAAGCCCATCGTCACGCTGATCGTGCCCTTCGAGGCTTTCTACCCGGCCGAGGACTACCACCAGGGCTACTCCAAGAAAAATCCCGTTCGTTACAAGTATTACCGTTGGAACTCCGGTCGTGACCAGTTCCTGAAGAAGATATGGGGAGAGGACCACGGGGACGCCGATCCCGTGTCCTCCACTGGCGAGCCCGTCCCTCCGCCCAAGCCGTTCACCAAACCGGACGAGCAGGCGCTTCGCAAGATGCTCACCCCCATGCAGTACAAGGTTACCCAGCAGGAGGGTACCGAACCGCCCTTCAAGAACGAGTACCAGGACAACCATCGGCCGGGCATCTACGTGGACGTGGTTTCCGGCGAGCCGCTGTTCTCCTCGCTGGACAAGTTTGACTCCGGCACGGGCTGGCCGAGCTTCACCAAGCCTCTGGAGCCTGGGAACATAGTCACCAGGGAGGATCGTTCGCTTTTTTCGACGCGCACTGAGGTGCGCTCGAAGTTCGCGGATTCGCATTTGGGCCACGTCTTCGACGACGGCCCTCCGCCGACGGGGCTGCGGTACTGCATGAACTCGGCTGCCTTAAGGTTCATACCGGTCGAGGACCTGGGAAAGGAAGGGTACGGCCGGTACCAGTCCTTGTTCAAATGAAGAGGAGTGTCCGATGCGTCGGTTAGCCGTTTTTCTGACAACCCTGGTCATGTTTGCCGGGACCGCGATTTGGTTTTGGGCCGCGGTCGCCACCTGGGCCGCCGAGCCCGTGCCGACCGTGCCCGGCATGACGCAATCTGTTCCCGGCTTGCAGGCGCCTCTCCCGCCAGCTGCTACCGGCGCGAAGCAAGCCCAACCAGCGCCCGAATGGAGCTTCGACCCGGCGCATTGCTCGATGCTCTTCTTTGTCAGGCATATTTTCGTGAAGATACCCGGTCGGTTCGCCAAATTCACCGGCACGGTCCGCTTCGATCCGGACAACCTGGAGGGCAGCCTGATCGACGTGAGCGTGGACATGGCCAGCGTGGACACTTTCGTGGCCAAGCGCGACGAGGACCTCAGGAGCCCAGACTTCTTCGACGTAGCCAGATATCCGGGCATGTGGTTCGTCAGCCAGCGCATCGTGCACAAGGACGGGGACCAGTACGCGGCCGAGGGCGACCTGACCATCAAGGACGTCACCAGGCATATCGAAATTCCCTTCACCTACCTGGGGGCCAAAGCCTCGCCCCTGGCCCCGGACAAACAGGTGGCCGGCTTCGAGTCGCATTTCAGCATCAACATGCTCGACTACCACGTGAGCGACGGCCATTTCCAGAAAATGGGGGCTATGGGGGACGCAGTGGAAATTGTCCTGAACCAGGAGCTTACGCGCTGAAGGCATGGGCGGAGGATAACAACATGTTGCGGGTTCAAAATCTGGCGAGGATTTTCTTAATACTCATGGTTTTGCTCCTGGGGACCGGGGCTTGGGCTCAATCAGAGGGCCAACCATCTTCTCCTCCTCCGCCCCAACCCGCGACCCAGCCCGAACCGCAAATTTCGGCACAGCCAGGACACCCGCTTTTTTCCAGAGAGCAGCTGGCCCAGATGCTCGCCCCCATCGCTTTATACCCGGACGCGCTTCTCGCCCAGATCCTGATGGCTTCGACCTATCCCGTCGAGGTTGTTGAGGCCGACCGTTGGATACGTCAGCATGCTCGCCTCAAGGGAGCCCCACTGGACGCCGCGCTCCAGCGCAAGGAATGGGACCCCAGCATCAAGGCCTTGTGTCATTTCCCCACGGTGCTGGCCGAAATGGACAAGAATTTGTCCAGGACCACCCAGTTGGGCAACGCCTTCCTGGCCCAGCAGGCCGAGGTCATGGACGTGGTGCAGGAGCTCAGGCGCAAAGCCCGAGATATGGGCACCCTCGAGTCCTGCCCACAGGAGAAGGTGGTGGTCCAAGGCGAAGCCATCGCCATCGAGCCTGTGGAACCAGTGATGGTGTATGTGCCCTATTACAATCCCCTGGTGGTCTTCGGGACATGGTGGTACCCGGCCTATCTCCCCTACGTCTGGTTTCCGAGCTTCTACGTCTCCACAGGTGTCGTTTTCAGCGTCGGATTTACCGTCGGACCGGCCGTGATCGGCTGGACGGCCTGGAACTGGCCTGGCCATGCTCTGGTGGTCGACCCAGCCGTGGCTGTGCCTTTCATCGGAGTGGCCGCCGTGGCGGGTGTAGCTGCGGGGTCCCATTCATGGACACATGATCCCACGCACAGAAGAGGTGTGGCCTATGCCGATCCCGCCACGGCCCTGCGATTCGGTCAGGCCGGCACGGCCAGAACCGGGATGCCACGGGGCGTTCGGGGCTTTACGGGGCCGGGGCAGGCTGGCACGGTCGTGACCGGATCCCATGGGGGAGCTCGGGGCTTAGTGGGAACGAGCCCGTCCGGCCGGATTCACCCAGGAGCGAATCCATGGGGGGGCACCGGCAGACGGGGCGGCCCGGCAGTTTTACCGAGCTTCAGCCCCTTCTCCGGTCTGAGCCGCCATGGAGGCGGGTTCGAGCATCAAGCCACCCAGCGCGGCGGCATGTACCACGGCATGAATCCGATCGGACACGGAGGAGGTGTCGGAGGGGCTCCGGTCTTCCATGGCGGCGGTGGTGGCGGTGGCGGCGGTCATCATCACTAAGGCCGTGTACGGACCGTCTGAATTGGAGGAAATCATGCGCGCATTTCTTTCCCGGGTACTGTCTTCGATATTTTCGCCTGGATGGGCGGCCGCGAGTTTGGCTTGCCTGGTCATTCTGGTCGGCGGGGCCGGGCACGCCGCCAAGAGGGCGCAGGTGGTCCACCGAGACTTCGATTCTCCGGAATCGGCAGTCGCGGCCCTTGTGGATACTTTGCGTAAGGACGATCATGCCGGGTTGGTGTCGATCCTCGGGGACGAACGCCTGACGCCCAGGTCCCAGAAGGAGGACCGCGCCGATGTAGCGGCCTTTCTGAAATCCTTCGACTTAAATCATGCTATCGATCAGTCCAAGCCCGGGGTGGCCACCTTGTCCGTGGGCGAGGAGAATTGGTTTTTTCCTGTACCGATCACAAGGCAAGGGGATTTCTGGCGGTTCGACACCCAGGCCGGTATGCAGGAGATATTCGACAGGAACATCGGTCGCAACGAGCTTCTCACCATCGAGACCTTGAAGGCCTATGTGGCGGCCCAACAGGAGTATGCGACCAAAAGTCCGGAAGGCAAAGTCCCTCGGCAATTCGCCTGCCGATTCTTCAGCTCGGTCGGGAAAAAGAACGGCCTCTACTGGCAGGCGCCCGCCGGCCAGGAGGAAAGCCCCATCGGGCCCATGGTGGCCAAGGCGGCCAGGGAGGAGTGCCTGGCCATGGGGGTCCAGCCCGTGGCCTTCCATGGCTATTTCTTCAAGATTCTCACCCGGCAGGGCAAACACGCTCCGGGCGGAAGCTACGAGTACATGGTAGGGGGGGAAATGGTTCTGGGCTTCGCCTGCATGGCCTACCCGGAGGCTTACGGCATAACCGGGGTCATGACCTTCCTCATCAACCAAGATGGGACCGTCTACCAGAAGAATCTGGGGAAACGAACCGACTTCAAGGCCCGGGCCATCAAGGAGTACAACCCCGACTCCACTTGGACGAAGGTCGAGTCCGTTCCGGCCGCGTCCGCACCTGCAACAACCCAGTAAATCCTGGCGGGAGGTCGGTCGAAATGGCAGCAGGGAATCCTCCTGATGAGGACGCGATCCCCGCAACAGAAAATGAAGAAGGCCGCCAAGCGGACGCCTGGCGGCCTTCTTCAACATCGCGCGGTCACTTCGCCTGCGTATACTCCGAGTATCCGGCCCCTCCATCACCGCACTACCAGTGCGCCCCTGCGGAAAGGCCTACTGGAACTTGCTGGTGATATTGTCCTTGATCCAGTGCTGGTCCCACCACTCGATGGGCTGGATCTCGACGCCGTCCAGGATCATGCCGAAGTGCAGGTGGTCTCCGGCGGCCAGGCCGGTAGACCCGGTGTTGCCCAGGATGTCGCCCTTCTTGACCTCGTCGCCTACCTTCACGTCGATCTGGCTCATGTGCGAATAGATGCTCTGCAGCCCCCAGCCGTGGTCCAGGATCACGGCGTTGCCGTAGATGCCGAAGAACCCGGTGAAGACAACCGTGCCGTTGTTGGCCGCCGGTATCTTGGCGTTTTCCAGCGAGGCCAGGTCCACGCCCAGGTGGGTTTCTTCGTCGATCACGATGTTCTTGTACATGTAAGTGCGCCCGTCGCCGAACCCGGCCCTGGGGGCGGCGTTGGGCAGGCGGAGGAAGGGCCCCTCCCAGAGCATCTTAGGGGAGGTCTTCTTGGCGAACTCGAAGAGCCGGGCCACGTTTTCCTTGCGTAGGTCCTTGTTGACCGTCACGTAAAGCTGGGCCGGGTCCTTGATGTTCGGATACATGGCCTCGAACTGGGGCATCTTGGCCTGCAGGAAGTCGTCGCCCACGTTCAGGGTGTCGTGTTTGAATTTAGTGGGCTTGGCCTGGTAGCGGAAGGTGATGGAGCGTTCGTTGCCGGCGTCGTCCTTGGCTATGAGCTTGGGCTGGAACTTGGAGATGTCCATGTTCCAGGGGAAGGCGAACAGGCAGACGTAGTTGCCGGAGTCGAGCTTGTAACCGGGGAAGAAGTAGTCCCCCACCGCGACGCCGGAGCGCTCCACGTCCTTGTTCACTTGGTAGACCACCGCGCAGGCTCCGCCCTGCTTGATGTTGTGGGCCTGGGACAGGACGTTGATCACCGGAGCCCGGTTGTCCAGGGTCATGGTCTTGGTGATGCGGGTGGTGTTGCCCGCACCGAAGTTGTAGATGGACTTGTCCGTGGCCACCACGATCAGGTCGAACTGCCCCTCGCGAAGCCCGGCCTGCTCGATGTTGAACTTCTCAACGGCCTCAACGGGGGCGGGATCGAGGCTTTTCTGGACGATGGTGGTTTCCTTCTGGGCCTGGAGAACCGAGACCTTGATGGATTTGACTCCCACTCCGACGCCCTTGACCGTGACCGTGAACTCACGCTTGCTGCCCGTAGCCGGGCGATCGGGGGAAAGGACCACCTCGGGGGGGGTCATGTGCCTGGTGAAAAAGTAGGCGCCGACGCCAAGGCCGACGAGGATCAAGAGAAACAGTAAGGAGATGATCTTGCCCATGGTGTGTTCAGCCGGATAGGTTGGGGTGCGGCGCCGGGCGGCGGCTCGGGCCGAGGCATCAGTATCGCGCCGGGTGGCCGTGCGCAAGGGGGAGCCTGCGCTTCCGAAATGTGGGCCATCCTGGACGAAGGGTGGCAAAACGGGTAGGAGCGCCGGGAAACGAATTCTCAAGGGGCAAAGCAGTGAAGACCATCCTGGCGTTTATCTTGGGGGCGCTCCTGCTGACCGGTTGCGAGAAGAAAAAGGAAGCGCCGACCGCTCGACCGGTGTCCGTAGGCGCGGTCAAGGTCCAACTCAAGGACGCTCCCCTGACTGTGGGCGGAGTGGGGCAGGTGCTGGCCCTGAACACCGTGTCCCTGCAGGCCCAGGTCACGGGAGTCCTCACAGCCGTGCATTTCAAGGAGGGCGATCTGGTGCGCGAGGGCCAGCTCCTGGCCTCCATCGATACAGCGCCCTTCCAGGCGGCCCTGGTGCAGGCCCGAGGCAACCTGGCCCGCGACTGGGCCACGGCCGAACAGGCCGGGCGGGACTATCTGCGCTACAAGGACCTGGTGAGCAAGGCGGTGGTCAGCGTGGACGACTACGAGCAGCGCTTCACCCAGATGGAAACCGGGTGGCAGCAGGTCAAGGCCGACCAGGGAGCCCTGGACTCGGCCCGCATCAACCTTGAGTACTGCACCATCCGCTCCCCGGTCTCGGGCGTGGCCGGCTACCAGTTGGTGAAGCCGGGCAACACCGTCAACGCCTACCAAGCGACCCTGGTGACCATCAATCAGGTTCAGCCCATTCTGGTGCGTTTCTCGGTGAGCGAGAACGATCTGGCCCAGGTGCGCTCTTACTGGAAGTCAGTGCCGCTCCCGGCCTCGGCAAGGACCCCCAAGGAGGCGGGGTACGTCGAGGAGCACGGGTTCCTGGACGCCATCGACAACGCGGTGGATCCCCAAACGGGCACGATTGCATTGCAGGCCCGATTCGAAAACAAGGGCCTGGCCCTGTGGCCCGGCCAGTTCGTGCACGCCGAAGTGACCCTGGCCGTGGAAAAAGACCGGCTGCTCGTTCCCCTCGAGGCCCTGCTCACGCGCCAGGACGGCTCCTTCGTGTTTGTGGTGAAGGAGGACGGAACGGCGGAACTTAGGGCCGTGAAACCTGGTCGGAAGATAGGCGACAACGAGGTGGTGATCCTGGACGGACTCAAAGCCGGGGAGACGATCATAACGGAGGGCATGATCCAGGTGTCTCCGGGAGCCAAAGTAGCCGTGGCCAACCCCGGAGAGGGATCATGACCGACCTGTTCATCAAGCGGCCCATCGCCACGGCGCTCATCTCCTTCGGGCTCATCTTCCTGGGGCTCACGGCCTACGAGGCCCTGCCGGTGAGCGAGATGCCGGCCATCGATTTCCCCACCATCCAGGTCATGGCCCAGCTGCCGGGCGCGGACCCGGAGACCATGGCCTCCTCTGTGGCCACGCCCCTGGAAAAGCAGTTCTCTACCATCGCCGGGATCAACTCCATGAGTTCGGTGAGCACCATTGGCCAGACCACCATCGTGTTGCAGTTCGACCTGAACCGCAACATCGACGGCGCGGGCTCGGACGTGCAGACCGCCATTTCGGCCGCTTCAGGGTACCTGCCGTCCAACCTACCCAACCCGCCCACCTATCAGAAGGTGAACCCGGCCGACGTGCCCGTGCTGTACATCGGCATGCGCTCCAAGACCCTGCCGCTGTACAAGCTCACGGACTACGCCAAGACCTACGTGTCTCAGCGCATCTCCACGATCCCGGGCGTGGCTCAGGTCAGCATTTTCGGCGACCAGACCTACGCCCCGCGCATCCAGGTCGATCCGGACAAGCTGGCCGGATACAACATCGGCATCAACACCATAGCCGACACCTTCGCCTCCGAGAACGTGGACCTGCCCACGGGCCTGCTCTACGGCCCGGTGAAGCTCTTCACCATCAAGGCCAAGGGCATGCTCATGGACGCCAGCCATTATTTGCGCCAGATCATTGCCTGGCGCGGCGGCAAGCCCGTTAGGCTCGAGGACGTGGGCACGGCCGTGGACTCCACCATCAACGACAAGAACGCCTCCTACCACGGCCTGCAGCCCTCCATCACCATAGCCATTCGCCGCCAGCCGGGCTCCAACACCATCCAGGTGGTGGACAACATCAAGGCCCAACTGCCGGCCATACAACTCACCCTGCCCCATTCCATCGAATTCGAGGTCATGTACGACCGCTCCCAGTCCATCCGGGAATCCGTGGAGGACGTGAAGTTCACCATGGCCCTGGCCGTGGGCCTGGTGGTCCTGGTTGTGTTTCTGTTCCTGAAGAACATTCGGGCCACGGCCATTGCCTGCCTGGCCCTGCCCTCGTCGCTCATCGGCACCATGGCGGTCATGCGGGCAATGGGCTTTTCCATTGACAACCTCTCGCTCATGGCCCTGGTTCTGGCGGTGGGGTTCGTGGTGGACGACGCCATCGTCATGCTGGAGAACGTGGTGCGCCATATGGAGATGGGCAAGCCCCCCCTGCAGGCCGCCCTGGACGGGGCGCGTCAGATCGGCTTCACCATCGTGTCCATGACCCTGTCCCTGATGGTGGTGTTCGTGCCCATCATGTTCATGGCTGGCATCCTGGGCCGCATCCTCAACGAACTGGCCGTGACCATCACCATCGCCATCCTGGTCTCAGGCTTTGTGACCCTGACACTCACGCCCATGCTCTGCAGCCAGTTCCTGCGCCCTCACGGCTCTGTGGGCCAGTCGGGACGCTTGTTCCGGTGGATGGAGCAAGGCTACGAACGAAGCCTGCACTTCGCGCTGAAGCACCGGTTCATCACCCTGCTGTCGAGCTTCGCCATCCTGGGGATCACCCTGTGGTTGTTCACCGCCATACCCACGGGTTTCATCCCCACCACCGACGCCGGCTTCATCTACGGCTACGCCCAGGCCGAGCAGAGCGCCTCCTTTGACACCATGAAGGAACGCCTGCTGCGCGTGGACAAGATCGTGACCGAGAATCCCAACGTGCACAACGTGGTGGGCATCGTGGGCGTGGGCGGTCCCAATACGTCCATGAACAACGCCGCCTTTTTCACCCTGGTCAAGCCGCTGGCGCAAAGACCCAACGGAGACTCCATCGACACCATCCTGGCCCAGCTGCGTCAGAAGCTGTCGGGAATCACGGACCTGCGCCTTTTCATGTTCAATCCCCCGGCCATCCAGATCGGCGGGCGCTCCACCCGGGCTCTGTACCAGTTCACCATGCTCTCTCCGGATACCGACAAACTCTACGACCTAGCCCGGCATTTCGAGACCACCATGCGCAAGCTCCCGCAACTGCGCGACGTGAACTCCGACTTGCAGACCGACGGTCCCCAGGTGGTGGTGAACCTGGACCGCGACAAGGCCAACAGTTTCGGCATTTCGGCTACCGCCATCGAGACCGCCCTGTGGTCGGCATACGGCGCGCGGCAGATATCCAACATCTTCGCCACCACGGACACCTACCGGGTGGTTATCGAAGTGGAGCCCCGGTTCCAGACCGATCCCGGTCTGCTCTCCAAGATCTACGTGCAGCCCGACTTGGCCAACGACGCCAGCAAGAACACGAGCAAGCTCGTGCCCCTCTCCAGCCTGGTGCGGCTGGAGGAGGGGGTGGGGCCCATCACCGTGAACCACACCGGCCAGCTCACTTCGGTGACCGTTTCCTTCAACGTGGCCGCGGGCTTCGCCCTGGGTGACGCCGTTACGGCCATCACCCAGGCGGCGGACAAGGAACTGCCTGCGGATATCAGCCGCCGCTTCGAAGGCCAGGCCACGGCCTTCAAGGAATCTGCGGCCAGCGTGCCTTTCCTGCTGCTTATCGCCATCGTGGTCATCTACATCATCCTGGGCGTGCTCTACGAGAGCTTCATCCATCCCCTGACCATCCTCTCCGGCCTGCCCTCGGCCGCCCTGGGAGGGCTGGTCACCCTGATGATCTTCGGACGGGAGCTGGATCTGTATGGCTTCGTGGGCATCATCATGCTCATAGGCATCGTGAAGAAGAACGCCATCATGGTCATCGACTTCGCCATCGAGAGCGAGAAGTCCGGCAAGCCCCCCGCGGAAGCCGTGTTCGAGGGCTGCATCATCCGCTTCAGACCCATCATGATGACCACCGTGGCGGCCATAGCCGGTATCATGCCCCTGGCCCTGGCCTACGGCGCGGGCGGAAGCGCCAGGCAGCCCCTGGGGCTGTGCGTGGCCGGCGGCCTGGCCATATCCCAGGTGGTGACCTTGTATCTGACCCCGGTTATGTACACCTACATGGACCAGTTCCAGAGCTGGACCAAGCGACGCTACGCGAAGACGGGGGACTGATGCGCTTGTTGGACGCGACGGCCACGGCAGAGCTTCTCCCCTTCGTGCCCCTGTCCGAGGAGATCGAAACCACCCTTGATCGCAAGGCCCTGGGCGGCGTTACCGCCCCGGAGCGCTTGAACCTGCCCCTGCCGGGTGGTGGAGTGCTTCTGGTGATGTCTGCCGCCGACGAGGATTTGGCCGTGACCAAGCTGGTCACGGTGAGCCCGGGCAACTCCTCAAGGGGGCTGCCGCTTATCCTGGGGGAAGTGGTGGTCATGCGCGCGGACACGGGCGAGCGGCTGGGTGTGCTGGACGGTCCTGAGGTCACGGCCCGTCGCACGGCGGCCGCGTCGCTCCTGGCCGCTGATCTCCTTGCGCCCAACCCGCGAGGTACGCTTCTGATCGTGGGGGCCGGCGTGCAGGCCCTGTCGCACGCCTTGGCTTTCGCTTCCGGGCTTGGGGTGACGAAGATCTTCCTGTGCGCCCGCGACCGAGCCAAGGCGGACACCCTGGCCCGCAGGCTCGAGGTTTCGGGCATCGACGCCACATCCGTCGCGCACCCTGAAGACGCCCTGGAGCAGGCCACGCTCATCGTCACTGCCACCAACAGCCCGAGCCCGGTTCTTCCTACGGTCGTCCGGGAGGACGCCTTTATCGCGGCTGTGGGTTCCTTCAACCCTGGCCGCGCCGAGATTCCGGCCGCTCTGGTCAGGCGTTGCCACCTCTTCGTGGACGACCTGGAAGCCGCCCGGTCCGAAGCCGGGGACCTTGTCCTGGCCGGAGTAAACTTCGGGGAGGTGACACCGCTTGAGCGCGTGTGCCTCGCCCGCCGGTCCGGGAGAGTCGATGGCGCGAAGCGCGGCCCCGTGCTCTACAAGGCCGTTGGCCATGCGGCCCTGGACCTGGCCGCCGCGCGGCTGGCCTTTGATGCGCGACTCAAGAGATGAAGACAAACGTTCGACAATGACCCCCCACTATCCCAGGGACGTTTTCAAAACATGAGGACTGAAAGGATATATGAGCAACGAACCAAATAAGATCATTTACTCCATGATCAGGGTTTCCAAGTTCCACGACAAGAAGCCCCTCCTGCAGAACATCTCGCTGTCCTACTTTTATGGGGCCAAGATTGGCGTCATCGGCATGAACGGCTCGGGCAAGTCCACGCTCCTGCGCATTCTGGCCGGGGTGGACAAGGACTTCCAGGGCGAGACCGTGCTCGCCCCGGGCTACACCGTGGGATTCCTGGAGCAGGAGCCCCAGCTCGACGAGAACAGGACTGTTCGCGAGGTCGTGGAGGAGGGCGTGGCCGAAACCATGGCCCTGGTGCGCGAGTTTGAGGAGATCAACGCCAAGTTCGCCGAGCCCATGGACGACGACCAGATGAACGCCCTCATCGAGCGCCAGGGGCAGGTGCAGGAGAAACTCGACGCCGCAAACGCCTGGGACATCGACTCCCGCCTTGACATGGCCATGGACGCCCTGCGTTGCCCGCCCCCGGACACGCAGGTGAAAGTCATCTCCGGCGGTGAGAAGCGCCGCGTGGCCCTGTGCCGCCTGCTGCTCAAGCAGCCGGACATCCTGCTCCTTGACGAGCCCACCAACCATCTGGACGCCGAGACCGTGGCCTGGCTGGAACACCACCTGGGCACTTATCCCGGCACCATCATCGCCGTCACCCACGACCGCTACTTCCTGGACAACGTGGCCGGCTGGATTCTGGAGCTGGACCGGGGCAAGGGCATCCCCTGGAAGGGCAATTACTCTTCGTGGCTGGAGCAGAAGCAGGAGCGCCTCCAAAATGAGGAGAAAGCCGAGCACGAACGCCAGAAGACCCTGGAACGCGAGCTCGAATGGATCCGGATGGGCCCGCGCGGCCGCCACGCCAAGAGCAAGGCCCGCATCAGCTCCTACGAGGCCATGGCCGCCCAGGAAACCGACAAGGCCTCCAAGGACCTGGAAATCTTCATCCCACCCGGACCGCGCCTGGGTAACAAGGTCATAGAGGCCCAGGAGGCGTGCAAGGCCTTCGGAGACAACCTTCTGGTGGAGGGCCTGAACTTTCTGGTGCCCCCCGGAGCCATCGTGGGCATCATCGGCCCCAACGGCGCGGGCAAATCCACTTTGTTCAGGATGATCACCGGCAAGGAACAGCCCGACTGTGGTGAAATCAAGCTGGGCGATACCGTGGTCCTGGCCCATGTGGATCAGTCCCGCGAGGCCCTGAAGGACGATATGACCGTCTGGGAGGCAGTGAGCGAGGGCAAGGACACCATCCTCCTGGGCAGGCGAGAGGTGAGTTCCCGGGCCTACGTGGCTCGCTTCGGCCTGACCGGGCAGGACCAGCAGAAGAAGGTCGGCCTTCTTTCAGGCGGCGAACGCAACCGGGTGTTTCTGGCTCGTATGCTCAAAAGCGGGGCCAACGTATTGCTCCTGGACGAACCCACCAACGACCTGGACGTGAACACCATGCGTGCCCTGGAGGACGCCCTGCTCAACTTCGCCGGCTGCGCCCTGGTCATCAGCCACGACCGCTGGTTCCTGGACCGGGTGGCCACCCATATTCTGGCCTTCGAGGGCGACAGCAAGGCCGTTTGGTTCGACGGCAACTACTCGGAGTACGAGGCGGATCGGAAGACACGGCTGGGGAAGGACGCCGATCAGCCGCACCGAATCAAGTACAGGAAGTTTGCGAGAGGGTAGGCGTTACCGGGAGGGGAGGTGTTCCCGCCCCCCCTCCGGACAGGACGCCCCCCGCGCTAGATCCACAGGACAAACCATGCCCGAAGAGAACAAACTCCTGGCCGCGTCCGTACTCGAATCCATCCGCCTCATCGCCATCCATCACGGCCTGTGGTTTGCGGAGACCGTGCACCAGTTCGGGATCGAAAAGGCCCTGGAGGCCGAAACCAAGGCGGGCGGCCAGGCCGTATCCATGGCTCTCTCTCGTCTGGGCTTCGCCGGGAACCCTTTTGAAGAAATGCCGCCCGAGCGGCTGGAAGCGCTCCTCGGTGCTCTGGGCAAGCTCTGGCTGGGCCTGGACGGGGTCTGGTTCCAAGCCGTGGAAGGGATCGAGGGCATGGATGGTGCCAAGCGGGTCAACGATACCTGCTGGGCGCGTTTCGCCCCCCTGGAGGCCGTGCGCATGAAGGCCCTGCTCGGCCTGCCGGAACAAGGCGGGCTTGACGCCCTGGAGGCGGCCCTCCGGCACCGCTGCAACAGCCGCATCAACGAAGTGGACATCACCCGAGAGGGAGACGCGCTCTTCCTGCGCTTCGTCGACTGCCGGGTGCAGGCCGCCAGGCGTCGCAAAGGCCTGCCGGACTATCCCTGCAAATCAGCCGGAGTCACCGAATACCATGGGTTCGCCAGCTTCGTGGACCGGCGGGTGGTCACGCAATGTCTGGCCTGTCCGCCTGACCTCCTGCCCGAAGGGGAGTTCTGCTCCTGGCGGTTCACCCTGGCTGGGGGGGCCTGACGGACTTGAGACGCGCCTATCTTCCCCAGATGTAATCGGTTTCCCTCAGGGCGTGTTCTTGGCCAGGTCCTCGAAGATGGAGAGCGCCGCCGTGCCGCCCTGGCCCACAGCGGTGATAATCTGGCGCACGCCTCCGGTCACGTCGCCGGCAGCGTACACCCGGGGGACGCTGGTGCGCATGTGGTCGTCCACGGCTAGGTTGCCATCCGGGGTCAGACGGCAGCCGAGCTTGACGGCCACCTCGGTATTGGCCTTCTCGCCGATGGCCACGAACACTCCGTCGGTTGCGATCTCCCTCGTCTGGCCGGTGGTCGTGTCCCGGACCTTCACGGCCGTCACCTTCACATCGCCCAGGATGGCCTCCACCAAGCAGTCCAGGTGCAGGGGGATGCCCTCGCGTTTCACCGAATCCACCAGGTACTGTTCAGCGCGGAACTCCTTGCGGCGGTGTACCAGAGCTACGTCCACTCCCAGGTTCTTGAGGTACAGGACATCGGTCAGGGCGGTGTTTCCCCCACCCACCACCAGGGCCTTGCGCCCCTTGTAGAGGTATCCGTCACAGGTGGCGCAGTAGTTGACGCCGTGGCCGAAATATTCGGCCTCGCCCGGGGCGTCGATTTTTTTCCATGTGGCCCCGGTGGCGATGAGTAACGCCCTAGCCTCGATCTTGAACGAGGGGGTGTCCAGGGTAATCCCGGATTCGCCGACCACGATGTTCGACGGCTCTTCCCGGAGGATCTCGCAGTACTGTCTGGCCTGGGCGGCCATGATCTCGGTGAGGGCCATGCCGGGTATGTTGGCGTAGCCCGGATAGTTCTCCACCACCGGTGTCAGGGCTACTTGGCCGCCTATGCTCTCGTGTTCGAGGATGAGCGTCCTGAGCCCGGCCCGCCCGGCGTAGATACCGGCCGTGAGCCCGGCCGGTCCGGCTCCAAGGATCAGGCAGTCCACCCTGACTGTCTCGCCCGGTCTGTGGGAAGCGGCGCTGATCATTTCCTGCATGTCCTTGAGCAGCACCAGTTCGCCCACGAAGCGGGCTTCAGGCTCAAGGCCCAGCACGCTGAGTTTGTCGTTGAAAAGGGTGTGCGGGACGCTGCCCACTCCATAACGGTCGGCGAGGTCCGGTATCTGGTCGATCGCCACGCACCAGGCCCGGACCTTGTCCGGGCGCTCAACCGCGCAGCGGAAGGCGTTGACCGCCTGGGCCGGGCAATAGGGGCAGGTGGGGGTAACGAACACCTTCACCACCCGGTCTTCGTCCAGGGTCTCCAGAACCAGTCTGGCAGCCTCGGACAGGCCGGACTCGCGCTTGGAGGCCATGATCAGGGCTTCCAGGAAGCTACGCCCTTCCTCGCCCATGGGCGCGCCCACGAAACGAATGTGGTAGCGCTCGGGCTCGATCAGCAAGGTCGGGGAATGGGTGACCTGATGGTGTCTGGCCTCGTCGTCTCCCACCCGGCGCTCGTGCACCAGGATCTTGTCCGAGAGCTGGGCTAGGTCGGCAGTGAACCGCCTCAGGAATTCGTTGTACACGTCGTTGGTCCCTGACAGGGTGAACACGTGCAGATTCACCGGGTGCTTAAGTTCCTTGAAGAGACTCAGCAAGTCGTTCCGGCTTTTTTCCGGCAGATACCAGTCGTGTTTCTCGGCTTTCACGCTCATGTCGGGCGCCTCGTCCTTTGCGGCGAAGAGTTTCTTGAGGAAGTCCATGGGTTGCCATCCATACACTTTTTGGAGCCAATTGCTCAACTCCCTTTTCTTTTTTCCAAGCCAAGGATAGAGAATCGTGGGACGATCAAGAAGGAGCGCCTATGATCACCAAGAAACAAGGCATCGAGACCCTGGCCCTGCATGCCGGACAAACCCCCGACAAGCAGACTCGGTCCCGGGCCGTGCCCATCTACCAGACCACGTCCTATACCTTCCGGGATACGGACCACGCCGCCAACCTCTTCGCCTTGAATGAGTTCGGCTACATTTATTCGCGCATCATGAACCCCACCAACGAGGTACTGGAGAACCGCCTGGCGGCCATGCACGGCGGCACGGCCGCACTGGCGACCGCCTCGGGTATGTCGGCCATCTTCTACGCGGTGGCGGCCATCACCCAGGCCGGACAGAACATCGTCACCGGCTCCAATCTTTACGGCGGCACGGTTACCCTCTTCGCCCACACCCTCAAGCGCTTTGGAATCGAAGCGCGCTTCGTGGACTCCTCCGACCCGGCCAACTTCGCCCGGGCCATCGACAACGACACCCGGTTGATCTTTACGGAATCCATCGGCAACCCGCGTTGCAACGTGGATGACCTGGAGGCCATCGCCCGGGTGGCCCACGACCACGGGCTGCCTTTCATCGTGGACAACACCGTGTCCCCGCCGCCCATCCTCGACCCCTTCAGCCTGGGCGCGGACATCTGCGTGTATTCGCTCACCAAAATGATCGGCGGCCACGGCAACTCCATCGGCGGGGCCATCGTGGAGAAGGGCGGCTTCGACTGGGCTGCCAACGGAAGATACCCGGAAATCACCCAACCGGACCCCACCTACCATGGGGTGAACTTCTACAAGAATTTCTGCGGCCTGGAAGAGGACCAGCTGCGGTGCATGGCTTTCAGCCTCAAGGTGCGCTGTGGCCTTATGCGCGACACAGGGGCCTGCCTGGCCCCCCTGAATGCCTTCCTCATTCTGCAGGGAGTGGAGACCCTGCCGCTTCGAGCCCGGGAGCATTGCCGTAACGCCATAAAGGTGGCCCAATGGCTTTCCGCCCATCCGGCGGTTACATCCGTCAACTACGCCGGCCTGCCCGGGCATCCGGACTTTGAGCGGGCCCGGAAGTACTTCCCCGAGGGACCCGGAGCCGTGTTCGGCTTCGGCATCAAGGGCGGGCTCCAGGCAGGGCGGGCGTTCATCGATTCGGTGAAGCTGTGCTCGCATCTGGCCAACATCCTGGACGCCAAGACCCTGGTGATCCATCCGTCCACCACCACCCACTCCCAGCTCAGCCCGCAGGCTCAGCTGGACGCCGGAGTGACCCCCGATCTGGTACGCATATCCGTGGGTCTGGAGACTGCTGAGGACATCATTGCCGACCTGGACCAGGCCCTGGCCGCGAGTCAGGCGTGAGGGAGAACGGCGGGGACGAAGACTTTCCCGGCAGGCGCGGTCGGGGGCGTGGAACGCTACTCGGAGAACACGGAACAGGCGGCCGCGAACGGGGCGCTGGCGACTTCATGGGCAGGCCCAAGCGCAGCCTTGGCCAGAATTTCCTGAACGACCCCAACGTGGCCCGAAAGATCGTGGCGGCTCTTGCCATCGAGCCCGGTGATACGGTGCTGGAAATCGGCCCGGGGCGGGGTGCGCTCACGGAGTTCCTGATGGAGTCTGGGGCGGGGCGCGTGCTGGCCCTGGAAAAGGATGCCGACTTGGCCTTCGAGCTCCGCCGGCGTTGGCCTGGGCTTGGGGTGGTCAACTCGGACGCCCTCCGGTTTCCTTGGGAGCGCCTGGATCGGCTTCCGGGCCTTCGCATCGTGGGCAACCTGCCCTACAACGTGGCTTCACCCATCATGTGGGACCTGGTCTCGCGGGCCACGGGTTTCGCCCGGGCGGTGTTCATGGTGCAGTTGGAAGTGGCTGAGCGCATCGTGGCCAAACCCAGAACCAAGGCCTATGGTGGGCTCACCGTGTGGCTGCAAAACTTCGTGTTTCCCGATAAACTTTTCATCGTTGGACCCGGGGTGTTCCATCCCAGGCCGAAGGTGGATTCAGCAGTAGTGGCGTTTACACCAAAACCGATTTCTCTACGCCCGGCCGAGCCGGAAGGCCTTTCCAGGCTGATCAAGCGCCTTTATAGCATGCGACGCAAACAGCTTGGCCGAATCCTCGGGGGTGAATTATCGGATATTATCAGAAAATATCTGAAAAGTGAAAATTTGGGACCGGCCAGCCGTCCCGAGGAGCTGACGCCTGAGCAAATGCTGATCCTGTCGGAATATTTAAGCTAACCGGAATGATGAAGTGGTTACGTTTGACGCGGTTCAAGGAGGAAAATCCCTCGGAGCCCGCAAATACAGGGCATTCCTGCTGGACAAGAATTTCTGATTGCTTTAAGCCTGAGCCGTCTTCAGCCGAACGGGAAGGGGGGAAGTCCCGTTTCTGGCGTTTATTGGTGGTTCGAAGAACCATCCGACAAGCAAGGCTCGATACGCTGAGGGTGTATCGTAACAGAACCGAGGAGGAGAGGACCGATGACGAAGGCTGATCTGGTTGTTAAAATCGCTGAGAAGGCCGGCATTACCAAAGCCAATGCCGAACGCGCCCTGAACGCCTTCCTGGAGGCTGTCGAGGCGACCCTGGTTTCGGACGGCAAACTTACCCTGACCGGGTTCGGCACCTTCCTGGTGGAAGAGCGCCAGGCCCGCACCGGCCGCAACCCTCGTACCGGCGCCGAGATCAAGATCCCGGCTTCCAAGGTGGTCAAGTTCCGCCCCGGCAAGTTGCTGAAAGATTCCGTGAAATAGTTTTCGAAGGCCGCGCCAAGGCCGCGCTTGGTGCGCCTTCTGCTCTGCGCAAGCGGAGCGGTTTGAACCTCACCGCCCGGCCGCGAGGCCGGGCGGTTTTTTGCCGCCCACCAAAAAAAAGCTTGAACACGGGGCGCGCGCGGGCTATGAAAGCTCTCTTTTCGCAAAAGACATTTTCGGGCGTCCTGCCTTCGGGCCGGACCGGAAGAGGGGGTGATCTCTTTGCCCGGTGTTTACCTTGAAGAATCCGATAACTTCGACATCTCCCTGCGTCGTTTCAAGAAGCAGGTGGAAAAGGCCGGCGTTCTTTCCGAGCTGAAAAAGCGTCAGCACTATGAGAAGCCGAGCGTCATGCGCAAGAAGAAGAAGGCTGCGGCTCGCAAGCGTCTGCTCAAGAAAATGCGCAAGATCAATCAGATGTAATGACACTCCAAGAAAGAATCGAGAAAGACTTTCTGGTCGCCTACAAGGCCCATGAAGAGGTTCGGGTGGCTGTCTTGAGAATGCTCAAGACAGCCGCCAAGAATCGTCAAGTGGAGCTTTTGCGCCCCCTCACGGACGAGGAAATGCTCGAGGTCGTCGCCCGCCAGGTGAAGCAGCGCCAGGAGTCCATTGAGCAGTTCCGCCAGGCTGGCCGCGCCGAAATGGCCGACCGCGAGGAAGCCGAGATGGTTTGCCTCAAGGGCTATCTTCCCACCCAGCTCACCCCGGAGGAAACCTCCTCCGCTGTGGACGAGGCCATTGCCGAAACCGGCGCTTCTTCCGCCAAGGAGATGGGCAAGGTGATGCAGGCGGTCATGGCCCGGCACAAGGGCCGCATCGACGGAAAGGTCGTCAACGAACTGGTCCGGCAGAAGCTCGGCTAGCGATCTGTTTTTGAAAAACAGGGGCATGTTTTTCAACAAGTTATCATTTTGGCTCGTTTGAGTCCCATCCAGGGCTTGAGACCTCCACTCTTTTTCATTCAGCCAACCCGCAAAGGCCCTCCATGGAATCCCGCGCCCTGATCCAGCTGGAATTCACCAAGGTCCTGGCCCATCTCTCCCGCCTGGCCGTGAGCGAGCCCGGCGGCCAAGCTTGTCTGGCCCTGACTCCTCTCGATAATCCCCGGGAGTTGGCCGCGGCCCAGGAACTCCTGCGCCAGGCCATGACCTGCGCCTCGGACACGGGGCTTCGGGTGCGGGCCTTTCCCGACTTGAGTGGCGTTTTCCAGTACCTTTCCCAGGCCCATCGCACCCTGGACGCCGACGGTCTGTGGGCGGTGCGGGAGGTGCTGGAGACCGCTCGCGCCTTGCGCGAGTACTTCGAGCCGGGCCGGGAGTCCTCGCGTTGGCCGCTTTTGTCAGATACGGTGCGCTTGGCTCCCTGGCCCGAGCGCCTCTTTCCGGCGCTCAGGCGCTGCCTGGCCAAGGACGGCGGCCTACGCGACGAATCGAGCCCCGAACTTTTCTCCGTGCGCCAGGAGATCCGGCGCATCCACCAGCGCTGCACCACCCAGGTCAAGGACTTCGTCGCTAAGGAGGGGCTGGGGCCCTACCTGCAGGACGACTACATGACCATCTCCTCCGACCGCTACGTCCTGCCGCTGAAGACCAACTTCAAAGGCCGCGTCCAGGGCATCGTGCACGATTACTCTCAGACCGGCGAGACCTGCTATGTGGAGCCCATGTTCCTGGTTGAAGTGAACAATCGGCTGCAGGAGCTCAAGCGCGAGGAACGCGAGGAGGAGCAGAAGGTCCTGACCTATCTCACCGGGCTGGTTCGCGACGAGGAAGATGCCCTGCGAGCCGTATATGGCCTGGCCGTGGACACGGACGTGCTCCTGGCCAAGGCCGCCCTGGCCGGTCTCCTGGATGGCCGGGTCCCAGAAGTGGGCGGGGAGGGCTCGGTGGAGCTTTTCGCGGTCCGTCATCCGTTGCTGGCCCTGTCCGAGCCGGAAAAGGCCCGGCCCGTGGACATCCTGCTGAAGCCGGACCAGCGCGCTCTGATCATCAGCGGGGCCAACGCCGCGGGCAAGACCGTGTGCCTGAAGACCCTGGGGCTGACCGCGCTCATGGCCCTGGCCGGGCTGCCCGTGGCCGTCAGGGAAGGTAGCCGCCTGCCCTTCTGGAGCGACGTGTACGTGTTCATGGGCGATGAGCAGAGCCTGGAGGATCACCTGTCAACCTTCACCGCCCAGATCAGCCACTTGAGCAGAGTTTGGGGAGGTCTTGGACCGGACTGCCTGGTGCTCCTGGACGAGTTCGGGGCGGGCACGGACCCGGCCCAGGGCGCCGCCCTGGCCCAGGCCGTGGTGGACAAGCTTCTGGAAAGGGGCGTCTTCGTGGCCGCCGCCACACATTTTCCGGCCCTCAAGGCCTACGGGTTGACCAAACCCGGGGCGCGCTCGGCCAGCATGCTCTTCGACCCCAAGTCCAAGAAACCCTTGTACGTGCTGGCCTACGACCAGGTGGGGGCCTCGGTGGCCCTAGACGTGGCCCGCGAATGCGGACTGGACGAGGAGGTCCTGGACCAGGCTCAGAGATACCTGCTCATGGGCGGGGAAGACTCGGCAAAGCTCTTCGACCGCCTGAATGAGCTGGCCCTGGAACGCGAACTGGAGCTCCAGGCCCTGGCCGGCGAGCGGCTCAAGCTTACGGAGAGGCGGCGCAAGCTGGCGGATACTTTCGAAAAAGATCGTCGCATGCTTTTGGAGGACCTGGCCGGCAAAGCCCGGGACATCCTGCGCGATGCCGAACGGGAGAAAATCGGGCGCAAGCAGGCCCTCAAGGAACTGGCCGAGACCCGCAAGGCCGTGGAGAAACTCGGCGGCGGCGACGGGGCCTCTCAGGAGGCCGTAGCGCCCGCCTGGGCCTTCGAAGACATCCTGCCCGGCCTGCGGGTGCGCCTCAAAGGCTGGGACAAGGACGGGACCGTTCGCGAGAAGGACGACAAGCGCAGGGCCCTCAAGGTGGACATGGGCGGAGTGAGCCTGTGGGCTCCTTTCGAGGACGTGGCCCTGACCACCGGCGGCGAGCTCAAAACCTCCGGACAGGTTCCCGTCTTGGCCTCCGCCAAATCCGGCGCGCAGTTGGGAGCCCGGACCGGCCCTCAGGCCGGAGCCAAGTCCCAGGCGGCCGTCCAGCCGCAATCCACCGTGAGTTTGCCCAGCGTCGGACCGTCAATGACCCTGGACCTCCGGGGCATGCGCGCCGATGAAGCCTTGATAGAGTTGGCCGCTATTCTGGACAAGGCCATCCTGCGGGGAGCGGGCAGCCTGGAGATCGTCCACGGCCGGGGCACCGGGGCGCTCAGGCGCGAGGTGCACGCCTTCCTCAAGGTTTCCCCCACCGTGGCCTCCTTCCAACTGGCCCCGGAGGACCGGGGCGGCGACGGCATGACCATGGTGGAACTGAAATAATCAGGTGGGTTGGGGGTTGCCTGCGGCGGAATCGGACTTAGCTTGTGGGCAACCCAAACTCTGGCGGAACATGAAGAACGATTCCCGAGCCGCCGTGGAGGCTGTCAAGTCCAGGTTTCCAATCACGGACATGGTCGGCCGGTATCTCGCGCTCAAGCGCGCCGGAGCCGAGTTCGTGGGGCTGTGCCCGTTCCACAACGAAAAGACGCCGTCGTTCAGCGTCAGCCCCGAGAAAGGCTTGTACTATTGCCGGGGATGTCACGCGGCGGGGGACGTCATCGGTTTTTATTGTCGAATCAACGGCCTGGACTTTCGCGAGGGTTTGGAGCAATTGGCCCGTGAGGCGGGGATCGCCCTGTCCGAATTCAAGCCGGACCCCCAGGAGGAAAAACGGCGCAAGCTGCGCCAAGCCGCCGGGGACATGCACGCCCAGGCCCGGGATTTTTACCGCGACAACCTGCGCGGCCCGGCCGGGGAAAAAGCCCGGGACTACCTGGAGCGTCGGGGCGTGAGCCTGGAGACGGCGGAACTCTTCCAGCTGGGATATTCGCTGGACGATTTCCACGGCCTTCAGAGTTATTTGCGCAGCAAGGGTTTCAAGGACTTCGACGCCGTGGCTTCCGGGCTTCTGGTCCAGGGCGACGACGGGCGGGTGTGGGACCGCTTCCGGAACCGGCTGATGTTTCCCATACACGAGGTCTCCGGCAAGGTGGTGGCTTTCGGCGGCAGGGTGATGGGGCAGGGTGAGCCCAAGTATCTGAACAGTTCGGATTCCGTGGTCTACAAGAAGAGCGACCACCTGTACGGGCTCCATCAGGCAAGGGCCTTTCTGCCCCGGGCCGGGCGGGCGCTTTTGACCGAGGGCTATCTGGACGTCATCGCCCTGCACCACCACGGCTTCCCCGAGGCCGTCGGCGTTTTGGGCACTGCGCTCACCCCCCAGCAGGTGAAGCGCCTGACCGGGTTCACCCACCAGGTGACCCTGGTTTTCGACGGCGACGCGGCCGGGGAGAAGGCCGCCCTGCGGAGCGCTCAAATGTTCCTGGCCCAGGGATCGGAGTGCAAGGTGGTGCTCCTGCCCCAGGGAGAGGATGCGGACAGCATCCTCAAGTCCGGCGGGTCCGTAGCTTTCCGGGAATACCTGGACGCGGCCCGGGACGGGCTGGCTTTTTGCCTGGCCACTGTCCGGCGCACGCGCGCCGCCAAGGAAATTGTGGACTGGGCCCTGGATTTTTTGGACGAGCTTGGTTCGGATGCGGTCCGGGCGGCCATGCTCACCCGTATGGCCCATGGCCTGGGCCTGGGCGAGCACGAACTGCGCAACCTGGCTGCGGCCCGGGCCGGCAAAAACGCCCGATCCGGTCAGTCCGGCCAAGTCGGCGGTTCCGGCGGCTCCGCCCAATCCGATGGTCAAGGACGGGCCTGGGCGGAAGGGCAGTCCGGCCCGCCTGGCCAAGCGCGGCGGACGGTTTACGCAAAGGCCAGGCCTATGAGCTCCGAGGCCAAGAAGGACGCCCAGATTTTGGAATTCGCCATCCGCTGCCCCTCCTACATCCCGGAGCTGGAGCGGTTGAACATCTTCGAGACCCTGGCCACCGAGCGTGCCAGGGCCTTTTGGCGTCTCCTCGCCCGGTTCGGTCAGTACGACGTGCTGCCTTACTTGGACGAGCGCCAGAAGAGCTTCTATGGACAATGCGCCAGCAAGGCCGCTTTTTCCGAGGAAGAGGTGACCAACTGGTGGGAGGACATAACCGCCCACGTCCAGCGTATGCTGGCCGGGGGGCGCCGTCGCGAACTAATCGATGCCATGCGTTTGGCGCGCGACCGGGGCGACTCCATCGAGGAAAAACGCCTGTTGACCGCACTCAGAGATCTCGGGGGGAGAAATCAGTGAGCAATATCAAGGACATTCAGCAGATCAAAACCCTCATCGCCAAGGGCAAGGAAAAGGGCTTCCTCACCTTTGAGGAAGTGAACAAGGCCTTGCCCACCGAGCTGTCCGCCAATCCGGACCAGATCGAGGAAGTGATCGCCATCTTCGACTCCATGGACATCGCCATCGTCGATTCCGAGAAGGAGATGCGCAAGATCGAGGTCATGCCCGCCGAGGGAGAGGAGGCCCCCGAGGAGTCCACCCTGGAACTCACCGAGACCGAGGACGCGCTGGACTACTCCTCGCGCTCCACCGACCCCGTGCGCATGTATCTGCGGGAGATGGGGGCAGTGCCCCTGCTCGACCGCGACGGCGAGGTGACCATCGCCAAGAAGATCGAGAACGGCGAGATGGACGTGCTCTACGCCCTGGTGGAGGTGCCCGTAGCCCTGGAGGAACTCATCCAGGTGGGCGAGGACCTCAAGCAGGGGCGCATCAAGCTCAAGGACGTGGTCAAGACCATCGAGGAGGACGACCCCTCCGAGGACGAGATGAACCAGCGCTCGCGGGTCATCCTGCTGCTCGACGAGCTCAAAGCCATCTTCAAGAAGCGCCGCAAGGTCTACTCCAAACTCGACGCCTGCGCGTGCCTGGAGCGCCGCGTGGCCGGGGTGCAGCGCGAGATCATGGCCTTCAAGGACGAGGTGGTGGGGCGCCTGCGGGACATCAAGCTGGAAAAGACCCTCATCGACCGCATCATCGAGACCGTCGAGGACTACGTGCGCCAGATGCACAACTGCCAGCGCGACCTCTCGGCCTACATCCTCTCCACCGGCAAGACCCAGTCCGAGATCCAGGTCCTGTTCCAGCAGTTGGAAGACCGGGTCATCAACCACATAGTGGCCGCCGAAGCCCTGGGCATGACCGTGGAGGAGATCTTTTCCTTCAAGGAAATGATCATGGCCAAGATGGAGATCCTGGTGCGCCTCCAGGACAAGTGCTGCCACCACGTTCACGACCTGGAAGAGGTTCTCTGGCGCATCAAGCGCGGCAACAATGCCGCCTCGCGCGCCAAGCAGGAGCTCATCCGGGCCAACCTGCGTCTGGTGGTGTCCATAGCCAAGAAGTACACCAACCGGGGCCTGCAGTTCCTGGACCTCATCCAGGAGGGCAACATCGGCCTGATGAAGGCCGTGGACAAGTTCGAGTACCAGCGGGGATACAAGTTTTCCACCTATGCCACATGGTGGATCAGGCAGGCCATCACCCGGGCCATCGCCGACCAGGCCCGCACCATCCGCATTCCCGTGCACATGATCGAGACCATCAACAAGCTCATCCGTACCTCGCGCTATCTGGTCCAGGAGTTGGGGCGCGACCCCACGCCCGAAGAGATCGCCGAGCGCATGGATTATCCGTTGGAAAAGGTGAAGAAGGTCCTGAAGATCGCCAAGGAGCCCATTTCGCTTGAGACACCCATCGGCGACGAAGAGGATTCCAGCCTGGGCGATTTCATCGAGGACAAGAAGGCCCTGGCCCCGGCCGAGGAGGTGGTCAACACCAAGCTCATGGAGCAGATCGCCCGGGTGCTGTCGGATTTGACGCCTCGCGAGGAGCAGGTGCTCAGGAAGCGCTTCGGCATCGGCGAGAAGAGCGACCACACCCTGGAAGAAGTAGGCAAGCTGTTCAACGTCACCAGGGAGCGTATCCGCCAGATCGAGGCCAAGGCGTTACGGAAATTAAGGCACCCGGTTAGGAGCCAGCACTTGAGAAGTTACTACGAAAGCTAGGAAGTAAGGCTGGAGGCGAAGAAGCCTCCGGCGGCCAAAGGGCTTAAGCCCTTTGGAATCCCATATTAGAGCGCCGGACGGCGATGCCGTCCGGCGCTCAGTTTTTGTTTCTGATTGAGTCAGGCAATGCGCCGGACCGAGGGCAGTGAAAGAAAGCCGCGCCATCATTCCCGCAGGGTGAAGCGCTCCCAGTCCATGGTCCCCAGGTCCACGACGGTCAACTTGCCTTCTGGGCCGCCGAGCTTGGGCGGCTGGCCCAGGGCCAGCCGCACGGCTTCGGCCAGGACCAGCCCGGAGGCCACGTAAATGGCCGGGACCAGGCAGCCGAGCGCGTCCTCGGCGGCCGGGCCGGACGCCGCGCCATCCTGGCAGAAGAGGTTGGTCAGGCCCTGTCCGCCGGGCAGGACGGTTGAGGCCATGGCGGTCCACCCGGCCACGCAGGCCGAAATCAGAGGGACCCCGGCCTTGGCCGCGCCGCTCTGGGCGGCCGGGCGGCAGGACATGCCGCCCAAGGCGTCGATGGCGATGTCCGCGCCGCGGTAGAAATCCGCGAAATCTCCCGGATTCACGAAATTCTGGCGGACGTTCAGTTCCACGGCCGGATTGACCAGTTCGACGCGGGCCCTGGCCGCCGCCGCCTTGGAACCTCCCAGGGTGTCGTCCGTGGCCAGGAGCTGGCGGTTCAGGTTGGTGGCTTCGAAAATGTCGTGGTCGGCGGCCTGGATGATCCCGAAACCAAGTCGAGCCAACCCTTCCAGGATGGAGCCGCCCAGCCCCCCCAGTCCCACCATGGCCACGGTGGTCGAGAGGAGCCTGGCCTGGGCGGCGCAGTCGAGGGTGTTCATATTGCGCAGGTAGCGGTCGGGGACGATCTCCAGGCGCAGGGCCTGGATTTCGATCCGGCGCAGGCTCAGGCCGGTCATATGGGCGGCACTGCGTACCGAGCGATGCGACAGGATGCGGACCGGCGTGCCGTCCGGGAGCCGTCCGGATTCGGCCAGGTCCTCGACGGGGGAGGGCATGTCAGCCTCCGGCCATTTTTTTGAAGCCCAGCAACACGCGATACGGCCCCGGCACCCCTGGAGGCGCCAAGGCGACCCTGTCCCCGCCGTTCACTACCGCCTGGGACGGTTTGCAGGCCTTCCCGTTGACGAAGATGACTTCGACCTTTTCCAGCGGGATATCGAGCAATTCAAGTAGTTCATCACCGGACAGTTCTTTGTGGACAGCGATTTCCATCGGGAAGCTCCAGCCCCGTTCCCGAAACAATTCGGCAAGGTCCATGAATGCGCGGAGTTCGATCGTCGACGGCACTTGCAATTCCTCCGGCCGGATGCACCGCCTTTCAGGCGGTAGTGTTGACTCCGTCAGCTTGGACACCGCCTTGGGCGGGTCTTCACGCTCCCGCCCCACAGGGGGTGGCTCGAGGGTGGGCGGGTTTTTATGGAACCCTGCAGTACTGGGCCGGCCGACAGGGAGACGCGATCAACCGCCGCCCACGGCGGGGAACAGGCTGACCCGGTCTCCGTCGGACAAGACCTTGTCCTGGGGAGCGTGCGCGCCGTTGACAAAGAGTACGGCGACCGTCTCCGGCTTGATGCCCAGGCGCCTGATGACATCCCCCGCGGTTTCGCCCGGCTGCAACGGGAAATGTTCCTCGTTTGCGGGTTGAAACGGGTTCAGCGTGGCAAAACATTTGACGGTTATATGCATATGCAAAAAATTTAAGAGTTGTTGGTTCGGGAGTCAATCGCAAAAGGACCGGGCGTTTCCGTCTTTGCCGGATTGTGTGGGCTCATGAACCTGTATGAAGGCGGACGGCCGATTGCCGTCCGCCTTCATTGGTCTACATGGTCGCAAGTCTTCCGGACCCACGTTAGAAGTTGAACACTTCGTCGATTTCTTCGTCCGTGAAATCCCAGGTCACGTTATGCGGCGGGAAGGATTCCTCGAAGAACTCGGGCAGGCGGTCGTCGGCGTTGGTGAATCCGGCCCGCTGGTTGAAGCCTCGCTCGGTTTTGAGGATGGACTTGCCAAGAGCGACCACGTCGTCTCCGGTCAGGGAGAGGTCGTAGCGGGCGTTGATCATGTCGACCAGGGCGTTGAAGCCGTCGGCGATGTCCAGGATGGCGAAAGCGATGAACAGGCACATGCCGGTGCTGTCCACGGCGGCGGTGGCGATCTGCAGGTTGCGCGACAGCTCAACCTGGCCTTCCTTGCTCAAGGGGTCCACGTAGCCGCCGATCTTCAGGATGTTGGTGGCCACCGCGTAACCGGCTGTATGGTCCGCGCCCATCGGGGTGGTGGCGTAGGTCAGGCCGACACCCTTGACCGCCCGGGGGTCGTAGGCCGGAATGGCCTGGTTTTTGACCACGGGCACCCTGGAGATGCCATACATCTGGCCCACGGCGGCGGCGCCGCAGCCGAGAATTCTGCCCAGGGGGGTTCCCTTGCGGATCTCCTTGATGAGTTCCAGAGCCGCCTTGGCATCGCCCCGGGGAAGTATGCCGGCGTCCATTGCCACGGCTACGGCCACGGAGGTCTCGATGGAATCCACGCCGACCTCGTCGAATTCACGATCCGCGTAGGCGATGGTGTCGAGGTCGTCTATGGACGCGTTGGCCCCGAGAGCCCAGATTGTCTCGTACTCGAAGCCGCTGGTAATGTACTTTCCTTCCTTGTCCACGTAGTGTTGGGAGCATTTCATGACGCACCCGGAATGGCAGCCGTGGGTGGTCTTGCCGCCGCGCTCTTCAATGGTGGCGGCCATGGTTTCGCCGCCGATGTTGTTGGCCCATGTGTTACGGCCGCAACGGAAGCTATCCGTAGGTAGGCCGCCGGCTTCGTTGAGGATGTTCACCAGTATGTTGGTGCCGTACTTGGGTAGAGCCTGGCCGGTGACCGGGTGGGAAGTGAGGGCGGCGGTAAAGCGTTTCGAAGCGCTCTTGAACGCTTCCGGGTTGGCGATGGTGACCTTGGTTGCGCCGGTGTCGTCTATGACCACCGCTTTGATCTTCTTGGAGCCCATGACCGCTCCAAGTCCTCCGCGCCCGGCACTGCGGATGTTGCCGTCAGGATCGGCGAAGGAAATGTTGGCCGCCGTGAGCTTCATTTCTCCCGCTTTTCCAATGATGCCCACGCCCACCTTGGGGCCGTATTTCGCTTGGAGGATTTTGACGGCATCGTAGTTGCCCATGCCGATGATTTCCGCGGGAGCGTCGTCGATGGTCACACCGTTGATGTCGACTTTCACGACGTAGTACTTGTCCTCGGCGGGAAGGCCCTCAAACACGAGGGCCTTGATATCCATTTTGGCCATTCTCTGGGAGAAGGTACCGCCGGTGTTGCTTTCTTTAATGCCGCCGGTCAGGGGACTTTTGGCGCCGCAGGAAAGCCTGCCGGAGCTGGCCGCGCTGGTGCCGGAAAGATAGCCGGGGGCGAAAATGAGTTTGTTGTATTTCCCGAGAGGATGGCACGTCGGCTTCACTTCGTCAGCCACAAAATTTGAAGTCAGGCCACGACCGGCAATACCTATGTACTTTTCTGGGCATTCTTCGATCTTCGTAGTCTGTGATCCCATGTCAATCCGAATGAATTTAGGCATTTGAACCTCCGTTGTGAACAAAAAACGTTTTATAAATTGATTTTGAAAATGAAAGGCGGTCCCCTATATTTGATCAGGCAGGTAGGGGGCGGCCTTTGCTTCGTCCGTTAGTTCCTTATCCTGCCGTTTAAACCCGCTAACGACGCAACCTTGTTGCCTTGCTTACATCGGCAGACTTATGTCATTTTTGACATGTTGTCTGAGTCTGTCTTGGTCTCGTTGTTCGGTATTTTGTTGATGACAAGTGCAGCGTTTATGCACCATCTCCTGGAAAGAGTGTTTTTCAAGGGGCCACGTGTAGTGCTCTGCAATGTGTATAGGGTGCGACGGCAAAACATCACTTGTCTATCGTGTTATTATAACGGTCATAAAAATTGTCAATTTATGCCATTGGAGGCATAAGAGTCATAACGCTGCACGGGTGACAAAAACGTAGGCCATGTGATTCCGGGGCGTTACGATATGACCCATGTGGGTCGAAATGTCCCAGGAATTTTAGGAATGGTTAAGTTTGCGTTGATCATGATTAGATCAAATATATTAGTCTGATAGTGAATTTATGACCGGCTTGGCCGGGGTGAGGGGGATGTGGAAGAGGGGGATTGTCCGTGTGGTTTGGGCGGGCTCAAAGAGATAAAAAAATCAGTGAAAAGTTGTCGGAAAAGTTCTTCGGGGCAGGATGTGCAGCTCCGGGAGGACGAAGAGGGCGGTGGGGATACCGAGGAATACGCCGCCGCCTGACCTCTTCCCATCCGGCGCAGACCGGAGCCACTGTCTAAGGCAGAAGCCTCCAATACCATACCATAATAGTATGGATTTACGGTTTTATCTCCCAAAATGTAATATTATGCGTCACGCACCCTTCGCCATTCTTCCTCACCCTCTCCAACACGTCACCCCGCCATTTCCTGCTCCCGGCACGCTCCTCCCGCCTATGACAACAATGGTACGCCCAGAGGAACGCCGCAAAAAAAGTTTCCATATTGTAAAACCCCAGGGAACCGCG
>Ga0326727_10006598_pt1 | contig 31625 bp, 30 predicted proteins | sample MB2enrmetagenome_FD_207643 | JGI IMG/M metagenome (GOLD analysis project Ga0326727, IMG submission 207643) | Lab enriched peat soil microbial communities from McLean, Ithaca, NY, United States - MB29MY | ecosystem: Environmental > Terrestrial > Soil > Wetlands > Peat | place: USA: New York...
CCTGCGTGGGCACGGTGATGGGCTGTCCGCTGGCCGGCGACAGGATGTTGTGCGACGCCAGCATCAGCACCGACGCCTCGATCTGCGCCTCCGGCGAGAGCGGGATGTGCACCGCCATCTGGTCGCCGTCGAAGTCCGCGTTGAATGCGGTGCACACCAGCGGGTGGATCTTGATGGCCTTGCCTTCCACCAGCACCGGCTCAAACCCCTGGATGCCGAGGCGATGCAGCGTAGGCGCGCGGTTCAGCAGGATGGGATGGTCTTTGATCACCTCTTCCAGAATGTCCCAGACGATGGACTCCTGCATCTCCACCATCTCCTTGGCCTGCTTGATGGTGGTGCAGTGGCCGGTCTGTTCCAGCCGGTGATAGATGAATGGCTTGAAGAGTTCCAGCGCCATCTTCTTGGGCAGGCCGCACTGGTGCAGTTGCAGCTCCGGGCCGACCACGATGACTGACCGGCCGGAGTAGTCCACGCGCTTGCCCAGCAGGTTCTGGCGGAAGCGGCCCTGCTTGCCCTTGAGCGTGTCACTGAGCGACTTCAGCGGACGATTGTTGGCCCCGCGCAGCACGCGGCCGCGCCGTCCGTTGTCGAACAGAGCGTCCACCGCCTCCTGCAACATGCGCTTCTCGTTGCGCACAATAACTTCGGGCGCGTGCAGGTCCATCAGCTTCTTCAGCCGGTTGTTGCGGTTGATGACGCGGCGGTAGAGGTCGTTCAAATCGGATGTGGCGAAGCGGCCGCCGTCCAGCGGAACCAGCGGGCGCAGCTCCGGCGGAATCACCGGGATCACGTCCAGGATCATCCACTGCGGCTTGTTGTCGGACTTGCGGAAGGCCTCCACGATCTTCAGCCGCTTGGAGTACTTCAGCTTCTTCTGCAGCGATGTCTCGGTCTTGATGCGCTCGCGCAGCTCCAGGGAGAGATCGGTGACATCGACCCTCTTCAGCAGCTCCTTGATCGCCTCTGCGCCCATCATGGCCTTGAAGCCGGTGGGACGATACTGGTCGTCAAGCTCGCGGAAGCGGGTCTCGTCCTTGATGACCTCGCGCTCTTTGACCGGCGCATCGCCCGGGTCCACCACAACGTAGGACTCGAAGTACAGCACCGCCTCCAGCTCGCGCAGGCTGATGTCCAGCAGGTGCCCAATGCGGCTGGGCAGTCCCTTGAAGAACCAGACGTGCGAGCAGGGGCTGGCCAGCTCGATGTGGCCGAGCCGCTCGCGGCGCACCTTGCTCAGCGTCACTTCCACGCCGCACTTGTCGCAGATCACGCCGCGGTGCTTCATCCGCTTGTACTTGCCGCACAGGCACTCCCAGTCCGTGATGGGGCCAAAGATGCGCGCGCAGAACAGGCCGTCGCGCTCCGGCTTGAAGGTGCGGTAGTTGATCGTCTCCGGCTTGGTCACCTCGCCATGCGACCAGGAGCGGATCTTCTCCGGGCTGGCAAGCTGGATCTTGATGGCGTCAAAGTCGAGGATCGGTCCGGTCAGTTCAAAGGGGCTGGAGCGGAACATGGTTTGCGTCTCCGTCTGCTGCAGCGGGTTGGCTGCGGTTGCTCAATCTGTTCCGCGATGACTTCATCAGGCGCATCGCGATGCCTTTGCTTCTGGTGCTGGTGCTTATTTCGATTGTGGTGTTGCTTAGCTTTTAGCCATTAGCTCTTGGCCATTAGCTCTTGCTGCAATCTTTGATTCGATTCGCCTCTGCTGTTAGCTCTGGGCTTCTCTGCTAAGAGCTAACAGCTAAAGGCTAAAAGCTAATCCGCTAAAGCGAGCTCAGGCAGCGGCACCTTCTTCTGGTCGATCTGCTTGATCAGTTCGACGTCGAGGCACAGCGACTGCAACTCGCGGATCAGTACGTTGAACGATTCGGGCACGCCCGGCTCGATTGCAGCCTCGCCCTTCACAATGGCCTCGTAGATCTTGGTGCGGCCGTAGACATCGTCGGACTTTGCGGTCAGCAACTCCTGCAGGATGTAGGCCGCACCGTATGCCTCCAGCGCCCACACCTCCATCTCGCCGAAGCGCTGTCCGCCGAACTGCGCCTTGCCGCCCAGCGGCTGTTGCGTAATCAGGCTGTACGGCCCGATGGAACGCGCGTGGATCTTGTCGTCCACAAGGTGCGAGAGCTTCAGCATATAGATGTAGCCGACCGTCGCCGGCTGCTCGAACGGCTCGCCAACCATGCCGTCGTAGAGCTGCGTCTTGCCCGAGCTGGGCAGACCCGCCGCCTTCAGCAGCGCCTTGATCTCCGTCTCGCGCGCTCCGTCGAAGACCGCGGTGGCGAACCAGATGCCGCGCTTCATGCCGGCGGCGGCGCGGATGACCTGCGCGTCGTCCAGGTCCAGGAGCTGGCTGAGCGCCGCGGTGCCCGCGAAGCGCGCCTTGAAGAGTTCGCGCACCTCGCTGGCCGACTGCATCTCGGCGGCCGCCTCGGCGATCTGCTTGCCCAGTTCGTGCGCCGCCCAGCCCAGATGCGTCTCCAGAATCTGTCCCACGTTCATTCGCGAAGGCACGCCCAGCGGGTTCAGCACAATCTCCACCGGCGTTCCGTCCGGCAGGTACGGCATGTCCTCCTCGGGCAGGATGCGCGCGATGACGCCCTTGTTGCCGTGCCGTCCCGCCATCTTGTCGCCCACCGACAGCTTGCGCTTCATGGCGACGTACACCTTCACCATCTTGATGACGCCGGGCGAAAGCTCGTCGCCCTTCTGCATCTTGCCGACCTTGTCGTTGGTGATCTTGCGCAGCACATCGATCTGGCGGCTGGTCATCTCCTCGATCTCGTCGATCTGCTCGTTCACCCGCGGGTCCTTGTCCGCATAGCGAATGCGCTTCAAATTGCGTGTGCTGATCAGCTCGATGGTGTCGCGGTTGAGAATGTCGCCCTTCGAGAGCAGCTTCTTGTTGGTGCGCTCGTCGTGCAGGTCGCTGAGCACCTCCCGCGCGCCCAGAATCCCTTCCAGCCGCTTCAGCCGCTCGTCGGTCAGAATGCGGATCTCGTCGGCCAGGTTGCGCTCCAGCTTCTCGATCTGCTCCTGCTCGATCTGCTTGGCGCGCTCGTCCTTCTCCTGTCCCTTGCGGCTGAAGATGCGCACGTCCACAATCGTCCCCTCGATGCCCGGAGGGCAGGTCAGCGATGCGTCGCGCACGTCGCCCGCCTTCTCGCCGAAGATGGCGCGCAGCAGCTTCTCTTCCGGCGTCAACTGGGTCTCGCCCTTGGGCGTCACCTTGCCGACAAGAATGTCGTTGTGCCCGACGCTGGCGCCGATGCGGATGATCCCCGAATCGTCCAGGTCGCGCAGCGCGTGCTCGCTGACGTTGGGAATGTCGCGCGTGATCTCCTCCGGCCCCAGCTTGGTGTCGCGCGCCTCGATCTCGAACTCCTCGATGTGGATGGAGGTGTAGTAGTCGTCCTTCACCAGCTTTTCGCTGATCAGGATCGCGTCCTCGAAGTTGTAGCCGCGCCACGGCATGAACGCCACCAGAACGTTGCGTCCCAGTCCAAGCTCGCCCTGCTCCGTGCATGGCCCGTCGGCGATCACCTGCCCCTTCAGCACGCGGTCGCCCTGGCTGACGATCGGCTTCTGGTTGATGCATGTGTTCTGGTTCGACCGCTTGAACTTGGTCAGTTGATAGATGTCCGAGCCGACCTCGCGCGAGAGCTGCGTGGGGTGGTGTTCTCCCTCCACGCGCACGATGATGCGCTCGGAGTCCACCGAATCCACAATCCCGTTGCGCTTGGCCAGAATCACGGCGCCGGAGTCGCGCGCGGTGACGCCCTCCATGCCGGTGCCAACGTAGGGCGCTTCAGAGACCAGCAGAGGCACCGACTGGCGCTGCATGTTGGCGCCCATCAGAGCGCGGTTGGCGTCGTCATGCTCCAGGAAGGGGACGAGTGAAGCCGCAACCGAAACAAGCTGCTTGGGCGAGACGTCGACGTAGTCCACTTCGGACTTGTTGACCATCACGAAGTTGCCCTGGCGGCGCGCATCGACGATGTTCTGTACGATGTTGCCCTTCTCGTCCAGCTCGATGTTGGCCTGCGCGACGGTATGGCGGTCTTCCTCCCACGCGGAGAGATAAAAGCTGTACGGCTCGACCTCCACCTGGCGCTTCTTCTCCTTGCGCAGGCGTTCGTTCAGCCGGCGCAGCTCGTTGGCCTCGATGTGGTCGCCCTGGCGCAGCGTGCTCTCGCCCGCGTTGACCACCGCGAAGAAGTCCAGAACGCGCCCGTCCTTCACGCGGCGGTAGGGCGACTCGATAAAGCCGTACTCATTGATCCGCGCGAAACACGAGAGCGAGCTGATGAGGCCGATGTTCGGGCCTTCCGGCGTTTCGATCGGGCAGATGCGCCCGTAGTGCGTGGGATGGACGTCGCGCACCTCGAAGCCCGCGCGCTCCCTCGACAGCCCGCCCGGCCCGAGGGCCGACAGACGCCGCTTGTGCGTGATCTCACTCAGTGGATTGGTCTGGTCCATGAACTGCGAGAGCTGGCTCGATCCGAAGAACTCGCGGATCGCCGCCATCACCGGCTTGGCGTTGATCAGGTCGTGCGGCATCGCCGTCGACATCTCCTGATACACGCTCATCTTCTCCTTGATGGCCCGCTCCATGCGCACCAGCCCGATGCGGAACTGGTTCTCCATCAGCTCGCCCACCGCGCGCACGCGCCGGTTGCCCAGGTGGTCGATGTCGTCCACCATGCCGATGTTCTTGCGCAGCTTCAGCAGGTAACGGATCGTCCCGTAGAAGTCCTCCGGCGTCAGCGTGCGCTTGTCCAGGCCGCTGGCGTCCTGGTTCTCGTAGAGCTTGATGTTGAACTTCAGCCGGCCCACGCGCGAAAAATCGTACTTGCGCTGGTCGAAGAACATGCCCTCGAAGAGCGCGCTCGCGGTGTCCAGCGTGGGCGGGTCGCCGGGACGCAGCTTGCGGTAGATCTCGATCAGCGCCTCTTCCGGCTTGCGCACCGTGTCTCGCCGCAGCGTGTTGCTGATGATGTTGCCCACATCGTCGCGCTCCGGAAAGAAGACCTCGATCGAGGTCGCGCCCGACTGCATCACCTTGTGCAGCTTGTCGGCGGACAGCTCCTGGTTGGCCTCATACAGCAGCTCGCCGGTGGTCAGGTCCACCACATCCGCCGCCGTCATGGCGCCGTCGAACTCGCTCGCCTCCACCTCCACCGACTCGATCTTGTGCGAGCGCAGCAGCTTCAGGGTGTGCGGCGTGATCTTGCGCGTGGCCGGAGCCAGCTCCTCGCCCTTCATCGTGATGCCAACCGCCGGACGCGTGCCCGGCAGGTTGCTCGCCTGCGCCTCGGGGGCCACCTTCCAGTACAGCTTGCCGTCCTTCACATGGATGGTGTCCACGGTGTAGAAGGTCTTCAGGATCTCCTCGTCGGTGCGCAGCCCAAGAGCGCGCAGAAAGATCGTGCCCAGGAACTTGCGCTTGCGGTCGATGCGCACATACAGCGTGTTCTTCTGGTCGTACTCAAACTCCACCCAGCTTCCGCGGTAGGGGATGATCTTGCCCAGGAAGTAGGTCCGGTTGTTGGCCGTCTCGAAGAAGACGCCGGGCGAACGGTGAAGCTGGCTCACGATGACCCGCTCCGTCCCGTTCACAATGAAGGTCCCGTTGGCGCTCATCAGCGGAATGTCGCCGAAGAAGACCTCCTGTTCCTTCATGTCGCGCAGGCTCTTCACGCCGGTCTCGGGGTCCTTGTCGTAGACCTTCAGCCGGATGGTCACCTTCAGCGGCGCCGAGTAGGTCATGCCGCGCTCTTCGCACTCCGCCTGGTCGTACTTCAACTGCAACCCCACCGGGTCGCCGCACTTGGTGCAGAAGTCGGGGCTGTTCTTGTTGTACGTCCCGCAGAAGCTGCACAGCACGTCCCCCGGATGGAAGGGGTCGGTGATCACCATGTGGCCGCAGTTGGTGCAGGCCGTGCGCAGATGGTTCAGCCCCTTCAGGTAGCCGCACTTGCACTCCCAGTTGCCGATGGAGAAGTCGACAAACTCGAGCTCGCTCACATTGCGGAAGTCCGTAATCGGAAAGACCGACGTGAACACCGACTGCAGCCCGTTGTCTTCGCGCTCCTGGGGCAGCTTGTCCATCTGCAGAAATCGCTCATAGCTGCGCCGCTGCACTTCAATGAGATTGGGGATCTGGATGGATGTGGAAATCTTGGAAAAATCGAGGCGGCTGCGGACCGCGCGCATTTCGCTGGACATGCTCTTCTCCTAAAAACTCGTGTTCGAGGCCTTCCGTGGACCGCTTCCGGTGTGGGTGCATCCGGTCGCGTTCGAAGGGGGAGGGCCGCAATGCAGCCCTCCGAATTGTTCCGTCTACGCTTGTTTCGCCTCCCACCCTCGATGCGGTCTGGCCTGTGCGCCTGTACCTGGTTTCGTCTCAATCTCTCAGCTCAGCAGAAAAATTTAACTATCGCTGGACTGCTGGAACTGCTATAAAGTCCTCGTAAGCTGGATTGCATTCGCCTCCGTGGGGAAGGCGGAAAAACGCAGAAATGCGCTCGCAGGGACAGATTGCCCCGTGAGCGCAGAGTTCGTCTTGTGCACTGTTTCCGGTTCTAAACTGGATGCCTGCCGCCCTTTGAAGCTCGCCTAGCCTCAAGGTTTTGCTGCCGCCGCTGTTCCCGTGTCACCGTGCATGTCCGCCGCCAGACTTGCAGGTGGCCGGCCCCGTAGCCCGCGCTCGCGGGATGGACCGGAAGAGTTGCCGTAGATGTTGATGCCAAACCAGCCTTAGCTGGATGCCACTGTTTCCGGCGATGCCGAACCAGCCTTAGCTGGATTGCCAAAGTTGCTTAAATCGCCTGCGATGCCGAAGCATCGGTTTGCCGAATTGTCCAATATTAAGTTGCCGAGGTGTCCGGAAGCGCTGTCTGCCTACTAGCACACCAAGGCAGAGGCGGTTCTCCATTGGTTAGGATACCGCGTTCTGTCCCGGGGTGCAAGTCGAAGAGTTAACTACTTGATTTCGACCGTCGCGACGCCCTCGAACTTCTTGGCGATGGCGGCCGCGTCTTCCTTCGAGATGTTCTCCTTCAGGGCCTTCGGAGCGCCGTCCACCAGGTCCTTGGCCTCCTTCAAGCCCAGGGCCGTGACCTCGCGCACAGCCTTGATGGTGGAGATCTTGTTCGCGCCCGCATCCTTCAGGATCACGGTGAACTCGGTCTTCTCCTCCACCGGGGCCGCTGCCGCAGCTCCGCCGCCCGCCGCCGGAGCCGCAACGGCCGCTGCCGCCGAGACGCCAAGCCGCTCTTCCAGCTTCTTCACCAACGCCGAAGCCTCAAGCAGGCTGAGGCTCACGATCTGATCTTCCAACTGCTGAATGTCTGCCATTTTTTCTCTCTCCTAAACTATTTCGATTCAGAAACTTGGTTGCTACGTTTACGTCTCCATCTCCGAAGATCCGTTCCTCTTCGGCCGCCTCACCCCTCCGGGTTTCCGTTGCGCGGGGCGGATGCCCAGACCAGCAATCCGCTAAGCGCCCCCAGGGGGAATAAAGCCAAACTCTATGCGCCCTCTGCCTTCGGCGCTTCCTCAGCCGGGGCCTCAACCGTCGGGGCTTCGGCAACATGAGCTTCGGCTGCAACTGCTTCTGCCGCTGGAGCTTCTGCTACAACTGCTTTATCCGCAGCTACTTCGGCGACCGGAGCCGCCGAACCGGCAAACTTGCCCTTCTCCACGCCTTGGCTGACCACCACGGCTAAATCGCGGCCCGCGGCATTGATCACCGTGGCCAGCCGTTGCGCCGGAGACTGGATCAGGAACAGCAGCTTGCTGAAGAGCTCTTCCTTGCCCGGCATCGTGGCCAGTGCCTTGATCTCGTCGACCGAGAGCACCTTGCCCTCGACGATTCCCAGCTTGAAGCTGAAGAACTCCGAGTTCTCCTTCACCCAGCCCGCCAGCGCCTTGGCCAGGGCCACCGGGTCGCCCGAGGTGTACGCCACCGACGAGACGCCCCTGAGCCCCTGCAGCGCCGCCTCGATCTTGGTCCCCTCGCCGGCGCGCGCCACCAGCTTGTTCTTCACCACTTGGTAGCTGCCGCCTGCTCCGCGCACCGCCTTGCGCAGCCCGTAGTCCTTGGCCGCGGTCAGTCCGGTGAATGTGCCCACGATGGCCGAAGTCGAGTGCTCCAGCTTGCTGGCGAGCGCCTTCACCTTCTCCGTCTTCCTTGCTCTGGTCAATGCCATGACTGAATCCTCTTCGCTTTCGCCGCCCGCTCCTCGCTCACGCGCCAGAGTGGGCCTGTTTCTTTAGACGCCACTAAACCTTGCCCGCCAGCTCCAACACGGTCGAGTCGAGCTGCACGCCCGGCCCCATCGTCGAGCTGATCGTCATCCCTTTGACATATCGTCCCTTGGCCGCCGCGGGCTTGGCCTTCAGCACCGAGCTGATCACCGTCATGGCGTTGTCCACCAGCTTCTTCGGCTCGAACGAGAGCTTGCCGACCGGGACATGCACCAGCGCCGTCTTGTCCGTGCGGAACTCCACCTTGCCGGCCTTGATCTCCTTGATCGCGGCGACCACGTCGGTCGTCACCGTGCCGGTCTTGGGGTTTGGCATCAACCCCTTCGGCCCCAGCACCTTGCCCAGCCGCCCAACCGACTTCATCATGTCGGGCGTGGCAATCAGCGCGTCGAAGGCGGTCCAGTTTTCCTTCTGAATCTTCTCCACCAACTCATCGCCGCCGGCAAACTCCGCTCCGGCCGCCAGCGCATCGGCCACCTTGTCGCCCGACGCGATCACCGCGACCACCTTGGTCTTGCCCAGTCCGTGCGGCAGCACCACCGTCCCGCGCACCATCTGGTCGGCGTGCTTGGGATCGACGCCCAGACGGATATTCAGGTCGACGGTCTCGTCGAACTTGGCGTACTTGGCCTTTTGGATGAGTGGGACTGCATCGATCAGGGTGTAGGGCCGCCGCTCCACCAGCGCGCGCGCCTTCACCATATTCCTGGACAGCTTTCTAGCCATTCTTCCCTCGTCTCCCACCGCGCGAACCCTGCAGCGCCGTTTCTCGCTGAACCCATCCGGAATTGCTGTTCTTCAACTGCTGGCTGGATGGGCCGTTCGGCCGTGGTGCATCTGACTGGCCCCCGCACACGGCGGAGACACTCTTTCCAGTATGCCGGATATGCTGAACTTGTGCAAGAGCCGTTACAAGAAGGAAGTGGGGGGCATTACGGTTAAACATCGGAACTGAGTTCCACGTCTCCAGTCGGTCCGTCGTAAATCATTTTGAACTGTCGCAGGAATGTTCGACCAATCAATGCACTGTGGGCCTGACCACCAGCACGTAGATCAACTCCAGAGAAAGCTCCGTAGATTGTGTACTTAAGGGATGGTATGTAGACCTGCGCAAGATGCACATTCACTTCTTTTGCGCCGTGCGCTCCTGCCGTCATACGCCTGTTAATGACTGGAAGATTCAGTTGGGCAGCTAAAAGGCTATCAATGCAAGACTCAGTTGCACCAGTGTCTACAAGTGCATGCAGTCCGGTTTTTCCGGGTACAGGGGGATGTGTGTCAGTATCCTTATGGTTTGGATCAAATCCGATATTGACGACGACTGTAGGTCCCCACTGAACCAATAGGTCAGTCGCAAGAGCGCCACCCGGCAAATCATGGAAGCCACATTTAGTACTACGCATGCTGGAGATTGTAGACAACAGAGGCAGGAAGAGTCACAGGAGGGGCACCGACCTGCCTGATCAAATACGGCCCCCGTCCAAACTGTCTCACAGCCGCATCTGCAGCTTCTTCGAATGTCGGAAAAACGTTGATTAATTTCCCAGAGTGAACAAGTACCCACGCACCCATATGGCGATTTTCGAGATCGTTGCGCATGGACTCGTAAGCCACGATTTCATTGTCAAGTTCAGCCATAACGCTCTCCTTTGGTGTCAGCAGCATAGCACAGTATCATTTCTGGGCGGCTACCACATTTGTTTGGACGCGCGACTGCGTAAATCGGTTGGAAACAGAAAAACATTAGTTTCATGGCGAAAGAAATACTATACGCCGTGTGTCCCACTCATCGCACCCGTATCTCATGCGATGAGTGGGTACTCTGCCGCTACTTTGAGGGCGTGCCCGACGCAGGCGGGGTTGCAGGCGGCACAGGCGGCGCGGGTGTCACAGACGGCGCAGGTGTCACAGGCGGCGCAGGTGTGCTCGATCCCGACGAGTAGGTGATGCTGCCCATTCTGAAGGTGCGGCTCTTTTTTGCTGCAACGCGTGCCTGAGCGTCCGCGGCACGGGTCTGAGCCTCCGCGGCGCGAACCTGTGCCTCCACTTCAGCACGGACCTGTGCCTCTACTTCAGCGCGGGTCTTCGCCTCCGCTTTAGCGTTGGCCTTGGCCTTCGCAGCCGCATCGCTGCTATGGTTCAAGTCCAGATTAAAGTCAGCTGCGGAGCCGCCTGACCTTTCCATCTCTCCCAACGACACATTTCCACTCATGTGGATGAAGCTCAGCTCCTTGGGCTCGGCGGAGATGATGACCATCTCGCTGCTGCCGTCGCTGGCCGAGCGCGAGCAGATGTCGGTTGCGCCGTCCTTATTGCGCACATGGATGGAGCAGCTCCAGGCGCCGTCGTTGAGCTTCTTGCGGTAGACCTCCACGTCGTCCATGTTGTACATCCCCGGCTTGTCGTAGGTGTAGCTGCGGATCACCATGAACTTCATCCTGTGCGCCATGCCGCCGGCGTAGTCGCCCCGGACCAGGCCCATCGTCTTGGGATCGAGGTTGATCTCCGAGACGTCCGTGGCTCCCTTGGCAAACTTCTCCGTGCCGGCAAAGAGATCGTCCTTGAACGCAACGCCGATCGACTGAGCGACGTATGTCGCCTGCATTGCATCGCCGGAATCCGCCACCGCCGGCTGCACCGTCGCCTGCTGCGCCTGCGCCATTGGGGCCGCCGCCATCGCCATCGCCAGAACCAGCTGCATTGTCTTCGTCATATACCCTCTCCTTTAATACTGAATCTCATCTGTCGTCATTCCCATCAGTTCCCGAACCTCACCCCGGCGTCCCACAACTGCTGCCGCGTATGTTCCAGCGCGTGGTCGGTGATGCGCATCGCCAGCTCGAACTGCCGCTGCGCGAGCGCGGCCTCTTCGCGCTGGCGGCGTTGGTGCGCCTGCTCGGCGAAGAAGACGCCAGCCAGCAACGCCGCCGCGATAGCTCCGCCCGCCCACAGCCGCACGCGGCGCGGCATCAATAGCACCTTCGCGCGAACCGGCACGATCGACTGCACGCGCGCCATCGTGCGCTGGGCGAAGCCCTCCGGCGGGTCGACGCTGCGCATGGCGCGCGTCAGTTCCCGCTCAAACTGGTCCTGCTCGAACTCGTGGTTCAACTCCTCAGGCTGGTTCACGGACATACTCCTTCATGGTGACTGCGGCCTTGCGCCGCAAAAGCATAAGGCCATGGTGCAGATGGCTCTTGACGGAAGCAACCGACTTGCCCAGCAGCAGCGCGATCTCGTCGGGCAGCATCTCCTCCTGATACCGCAGCACCACGACGACCCGCATCGGCTCAGGCAGCGCGCGCAGCAACTCTTCCAGCCGGGCCTGGAGGCTGATGCTGCTGATCGGCGCGTCGCCTTCAATGCTCCGGTCGTCGTCCCACTCGTCCGCGCCGGCCACGGGCCGGAGCGCCTGCCGGCGCAGGGCGTCGATGGCGCGGTGCGTGGCGACCCGGCGAAGCCAGTAGCGGATGTGATCTTCGCTGGCCAGCTGCTCGACGCTGCGATACAACTCCAGAAAGACATCCTGGGCAACCTCTTCGGCGGTCGAGTAGTCGCCCGTGATGCGCAGGGCAATCGAGAACACCATGCGCTGGTGGGTCTCGATAAGCCTGCGGAACTCGTCGTCTGCAATCGCCATCTACGCCCTCATCCTGCTTATACGCAGAATCAAGCGAAATGGGATGCAAAAATTTCGAGACTGCTGATTTAACTGGATTTCTACGCGCGTGACGACCGATGCAAATCGTGCCTCGCGGAGGATTCGCCGCCAACGCACGGATGCACCCGGGAGACGCGCCCTACGGCTGCGTCATGCGCACGCTTACTCCATACCCTTGCAACGGGATGGTGGTGTCCACGGTGTCCGTATCGGTCTCGATCACCGTCATCACCTGCGAGTCCTTGCACACTACATACACCTTGCCCGTCGGCGTCGCATTCGTCGTGGCAATCCACGCCGGATGCCCGTTGATCGGGATGGTCGCCGTCACCGTCTGCGTGGTCAGGTTCACCACCGACACCGTGCAGGTCGTCGAAACGTTGGGCACCGCAACCGCCGCGCAGGGCAATCCCGCAACCCCGGCGTTGGCCACATACGCCCGCGAATAGTCGCTCAGCACCGACACCATGATCGGGTTGACGCCCACCGGAATCGTCGTCACCACCTGCCCGAAGGTCGTCGCGTCCACCGGGTTCGTCGGATCGCAGTTCGGGTTGGTCGGCAGCGCCGTCGCCGTGCACAGCGGGATGTTGACCAGCGTCACCGAGCCATTTGACGTGCCCGTCCCCTCATTGACCACCACCAGCTCATCCAGGCCGGACGCCAGGTCCGCCCACACCGGACGCACCCCCACCGGGATCGTGCTGATCGGCGTGTCCAGCGCGTTGGTCTGCGCGTTGATCACCGTCACCGTCCCGTCGGTCTGGTTCAGGATGAAGGCGCGCCGGGTGTCGATCGTCATCACCCCATACACCGGCCCGCGTCCCACCGGAAGCGTGGCCGAGATCGTCGGCGTGGAGGTCAAGCTGGTTGCGTTCTCGATTGCCTCCACCTGCCCCGGCCCGCCGCTGGCCGACTGGCTGATGCCATAGAACCGCGTCGATCCCGCCTGGCCCACCACATACACCGGCGTGAAACCGGTCGCAACCGGCAGCTCCTGCTTCAGCGCCGGCGGCGTTCCCAGCAGTTGATCGATCCCGTTCACCCCGGGGTCTGCGATGTAGGCCGTATTCGACGTCGTGAAGAGGCTCGCCGGGTTTGCCCCCGCCAGCAGTGTCGTCTGCAACACCTGGCTCGTGATCAGCGAGGTGTTGATGTCGAACGAGGTCACCGTCTTGTCGCTGTTCAGCGTATAGCCGTTGGTTCCGTTCGCGTTCAACGCCAGGTAGTACGGATTCACCCCCAACTCCGCCGTTACCAGCACGGTGTCGCCGGAAAAATCCACCATCGTCATCAGTCCGTTCGATGTGGCGCTCGGGCTCGACACCGCAATCGCATACTTGGTCGGTTGCGCCGCCGGCCCCACCACGCCGATCGCGCTTACCACCGGCCGATACGCGTTCCCGCACCCGGCCATCATTGCCAGCGATGCGGTCAGCCCCGCTGCCGCCGCCGCGCGCCCAAATGACGCCGCTCCGCGCACCGCCCTCTGAATCCCGCTCCGTTTCCCAATCTCTGCCGACTGCGCTTCTGCTCGATGCAAACCTGCTCCCACATTCCCGCCGATGCTGACTGCGCTCAAGCCTCGATTGTAAATCAACCCGGCCCCCTGCGCTCCCGCCGCCAGCAAATCCACCCGGCCTCGAACCTCGAACCTTGAACCTGATCCCTAAGCGTCCGCCCTCCCGTGCAGCCAGCCGATGTTCACATGCAGCCGCAGCAGCGTATAGCTCAGCATCTCGTGGAAGTAGCGCAACGCCAGGTCGTAGTCGTCGATGTTTCCCAGCGTTCCGCGCGGCGAGGTGTAGACAATCAGCCCTGCGTCCTGGCACAGCTTGCGCACGCGGAACAGGTGCGTCCCGTCGCTCACCACCACAATGCTGTTCAGATGCCTCTGCCGCGCGATCTCCGCCAGCCGCCGCACCTGCTGCTCGGTGTCCACCGAGTGGGTCTCCGCCACAATCCGGTCATACGGAACGCCGTTCGCCAGCAGGTAGTCGCGCCCCACGCCGCCCTCGGTCTTCCCCTTGTCCAGATCGCTGCCGCCGCCCAGCGTAATCACCAGCGGGGCCATCTGCTCGCGGTAGAGCTCCACCGCGTGGTCCAGCCGCGCGTGCAGCACCGGCGACGGCCGTCCGCCGTACTCCGCCGCGCCGAAGACCGCAATCGCGTCCGCCGGCCGCGCCTCGTCCCTTCCCGCAACCGCGTTGATCTCGACCGTGAGCCAGCCAAACCACCCCAGCGCCGCCAGCAGCGCCACGCCCAGAGCGCGCCGCAGCAACAGTCGCGCCGTCGTCTCCCGCCGCTTCGGCGAAGTGGAGCGGCGCTTCGGCAGGCGAAAGCGGCGCTTCGGCGAACTGGTGGAGGTGGAACTCATAGGGCAGAAGTTCTCGACGGCAAGGCTGCAGCGCTTCCGGCCCGCCGCTGAAGCTGCCAGTGTATCTGCAAGAGGAACTGCAATCTCCGGCGCAGCCCCAGTATCCATCTTCCCGCCTCGCACGACAAACATCCTTCCGCACCTGGGCCGCCGTCGGAGTTATGCTATGTTCTTGCGCTGCTCTCCATCGCATCCCAGCTCCAGCCCCTCGCACAGGAGAATCCTTTGACGGCCGAGATACTCCGCATTCACCCGGACGAGCCAGAGCCCGAGTTGATCGCTCTGGTGGTCCGCTCGCTCTCCGCCGGCCGCGTCGTCGCGCTGCCCACCGACACCTTCTACGGCCTCGCCGTCGATCCCATCAACCTGCGCGCCGTCGACCGCATCTACGAGGTCAAATCCCGCGCCCGCCACAAGCCGCTTTCCCTGCTCATCAGCGATACCGCACAGGCCTACGGCCTCGCCCGCCAGATCGACACCGCATTCGACCGCCTCGCCGAGCGCTTCTGGCCCGGCCCCCTCACCCTCGTCGTCAAGGCCGGAACCCGCCTGCCCCTGCGCGTCACCGCCAACACGGGCAACGTCGCTCTGCGCGTCCCCGAGGCAGCCATCGCTCGCGCTGTCGTCGATCTCCTCGGCCTGCCCATCACCGCAACCTCCGCCAACCTGCGCGGAATGCCCGAGTGTACCGACGCAGCCAGCGTCAGCGAGCAGCTCGGCAACCAGATTCCCCTCATCGTCGATGGTGGCCCCACCCTCCGCTCCACCCCCACCACCATCGTCGACCTCTCCGGCGGCGGTAACTCCTGGATGATCCTCCGCGAAGGGGCCATCTCCACCCACGAGATCGCCCTCGCCCTCCAGCACTAAAGAATCAGCGCATCAGTCTTGCTTAAGGGCACGGGTTCACCCGTGCCAAAAACACCGTGCTTGTACTCCGGCTTTAGCCGCTGAGGTCAATCCACGCCAAGCCACGACTTCCATCCCTCGCACGCGCTATGCTGATCAGCGGAGAACGATCATGCGCCGCACCAGGCGACTCGCCGCAGCCTTCGCCCTACTCACCCTCGCCGGCCCCGCCCTCACCGGTTCAGCGCAAACCGCGCAGCCTAAGCCCGAACTGCTCCTCTTCCATCCCTCCGGCCCGCCGCTCTCCTACGAAGTCGCAACTATCAAGCCGGTCGGTTCCAAGACCGCCGACCAGATGGTCATGCTCCCGCCCGGCGTCACTCTCAACCCGCTCAGCATCCGCCGCTACATCATGGACGCCTACGGCGCCACATACCAGGCCCAGGTCGTCGGCGGCCCGGAATGGCTCAACAAGGACGACTACCATATCAACGGCAAGGCCCCCGACGACCTCGAAGCCGCATTCCAGAAGATGACCTCCGACGCCCACCACGACCAGGACCGCGCCATGCAGCAGTCTCTCCTCGCCGACCGCTTCCATCTCAAGGCCCACTTCGAGACCCGCGTCCTGCCCGTCTATGAGATCGTGCCTGCCAAAGGCGGCCTCAAGATCACCGAGGTCCCTGCGCCGCCCGAGCGTAAACCCGGCGATCCTCCCATTCCCATCGGTTTCCACATCGGCGACCGGGTCCCTCCCGGCACGATAGTGACCATGATGAACAGCAACGGCCTCTTCGTCTACAACGCCCGCGCCATCAAAATGCCGTTGCTGGCCCGCACCATCAACTTCTCCGGCGCCGCCGAAATCGGCGATCGTCCCATCGTCGATCACACCGGCTTCACCGGCTACTTCGACATCAAGGACCTTGCCTGGGTGCCCCTCAACGCCAACACCGCCGACGCGCCCGACGCTCCCTCGCTCATCGTAGCTCTCCAAGAAAAGCTCGGCCTCAAGCTCGTCCGCGCCCAGGACCCCATCGAGGTCCTCGTCATCGACTCCATCGACCGCCCCTCGCCCAACTGATCGCCCTCGCCCTCCAGCACTAAGCAGCTTTGGACGCGTGGCGAGTGTAGCTCTTGATGGTGGGCAGCAACTTGATCGAGCTTCCCGACTTTTGTTTGGCGAGCCTGATTTCGTACAAACTCTGTAGGTTCAACCAGAACTCTGCGCTGGTGGCGAAGAAGTGCGCCAGCCGCAGGGCGGTATCGCCGGTGATCGAGCGGCGTCCGTTCAGAATCTGCGTCACGCGGTTGGTGGGCACACCGATCTGGCGCGAGAACTCCGCCGCGCTCATCCCCATCGCGCTCAACTCCTCCGCCAGATGCTCCCCAGGATGTATCGCTTCCATCGTTCTCTCCTCTATCAGTGGTAATCCACAATCTCTAAGCTGGACGGGCCCTTTGCGCCATCCGGCCACTCGAAGCAGATTCTCCATTGGTCGTTGATGCGGATGCTGTACTGTCCTTTGCGTTCGCCCTTGAGTGCCTCGAAACGATTTCCTGGCAACGCCGAAAGGTCTTTCATCGAAGTCGCGGCTTCCATCCGGTCCATCTTCATCCGCGCCGCGTGCTCGAATCCGGAAAACTCCTTGACCCGTTTGCCAGCGGCAAAATCACGCGTACGCTTGTCGCGGCAACTCAGGATCATAGGTCAAGACTATCGTTCTGTATGCTGTACGTCAAGAGTAAAGTTTGCGTTTGCCTTGTCTTGCTTAAGGGCACGGGTGGTACCCCAAGCCTTCAGGCTTGGGTCTCCGTGCCGTAAACACCTTATCTCGACACCGGCTTCAGCCGCTGAGGTCAATCCACGCCAAGCCACGACTTCCATCCCACGCAAGCAGTATCCTAATCTGCGGAGAACGAATCATGCGACTGACCAAGCGACTCGCCACAACATTCATCCTCGGCTTCACCGTCTACGCTACCGCACAGACCACACCCGCGCAGAGTGCAGCGACGGCAACGCCTACGCCCGCGCAGTCCATGCCCGCCGCAATCACCCCCGCCCAACAGATGGCCGCAACCGTCCTCCTCCAGCGCCCGGCCACCACCCCCGCCTCCTGCACCTGGGGCTACGAAGACGGAATCCGTCTGGACGGCATGGCAGCCGAGTGGCACAACACCGCCGACCCCGCACTCTTCAACTTCATCAAGTCCGCCGTCGATCCCTGCATCGCCGCCGACGGCTCCATCGTCGGCTACAAGCCCGAAACCCACACCCTCGACAACATCGAGATGGGCCGCGCCGTCCTCTTCCTCTACCGCGTCACCCAGGACGCCAAATACGCCCGCGCCGCCAAGTTCCTCCACGACCAGCTCGCCCTTCAGCCCCGCACCCCCAGCGGCGGCTACTGGCACAAGCAGATCTATCCCAACCAGATGTGGCTCGACGGGGCCTACATGGCCGAACCCTTCCGCGCCGAATACGCCGCCACCTTCCAATCCCCCGCCGACTTCGACGACATCGCCCGCCAGCTCCTCCTCATGGATCAACACATGCGCGATCCGGACTCCGGCCTATTGAAGCATGGTTGGGATGAGTCCAAACAGATGCCCTGGGCGGACAAGCAGACCGGCCTCAGCCCCGAAGTCTGGGGACGTGCCATGGGCTGGTACTCGATGGCCCTCGTCGACACGCTCGACTGGTTTCCCAAAAATCATCCGCAGCGCGCCGCCCTCGTCGCCGCGCTGAATCGCACCATGGCCGCAGTCGTCCAGGTCCAGAACGCAAAGACCGGCCTCTGGTGGCAGGTCATGACTCACGACAGCGAACCGGGCAATTATTTCGAGGCCTCCGCAAGCTGCATGTTCGCCTACGCGCTGGCCAAAGGCGTACGCATTGGCCTTCTTCCGCAGGCCGATGAAGAGAACGCCAAACGCGCGTGGGCGGGAATCCAGAAGCAGTTCATTGTCACCGGTCCCGACGGCACGCTCATCCTGCAAAGCACGGTCAAGGTCGGCGGCCTCGGCGGCACGCCCTATCGCGCCGGCGACTTCGACTACTACATCCACGAGCCGGTCGTCGATCAGGACAAGAAAGGCGTCGGCGCATTCCTCCTCGCCGGCTCCGAGATGGAGCAGGCCGCGACGCAATCGCTCGGCCAGGGCAAGATCGCGCTGATGGACGCCTGGTTCAACTCGCAGACGCGCAAGACCGCCCTCGGCCAGACCGAGCTCTACCACTACAAGTGGGACGACGACTCAGCCAGCGGCTACTCGCTCTTCGGCCGCGCCTTCCAGAGTTACGGCGTCTCGCTCGTCACGCTCGCTGCCGCGCCCATCCCCGTCGCGCTCGCGCATGCCAACATCTACATCATCGCCTCGCCCGACATCCCCATCAAGAACCCCAACCCGCACTACATGGACCAGCCCAGCGGCGACGCCATCGAAGCCTGGGTCCGCTCCGGCGGCGTCCTCCTGCTCTTCTCCAACGACCGCGACAACACCGAGTTCGACCACTTCAACACGTTGAGCGACCGCTTCGGCATCCACTTCAACCCGGTCCTCTCGCACCACGTCGTCGGCGAGGACCGCGCCCCCGGCGAGGTCGTCATTCCGCCCAACACCGGCATCTTCGGCGACGGCTTCACCGCGTTTATGAAGGACACCTGCTCGATCACCGTTCACAACCCGGCCAAGGCCGTCGTCACCGACCACGGCGACATCATGATCGCCATCTCGCATGTGGGCAAGGGAGTTGTTCTCGCGGTCGTCGATCCCTGGGTCTACAACGAGTACGCCGACGGCCGCAAGATGCGCCAGTACGACGGCTTCGAGGCCGCACAGGACCTGGCCGCCTGGGCCGTGCGCCAGGCAAAGTAAGCACTACGCCCCCGGAAAGACCGCCCTTCTCAGATCCCCGACCATATTGCCAAGCCGCGCCGCATCTGGCGTGGCCTCGGCGGCCAGCAGCACTTCGATCTCCCGCGCAATGCGCGTTCCCTCGTCGTAGCCATACATGCCCAGCGAACCCGCCAGCTTGTGCGCGGTATGGCTGGCCTCTTCGCGCAGCTCTTCGCTGAACGTGCCCTCCGCGGCAGCCGTCGCTGCCCGTTCCAGCAGGGCGAGGCGCCCCTCCACCAGCGGGCGGTTGCGCAGCCAGATCGCCGCCAGCAGCTCTGCGGTCTTTTCGTCGGTTTCGGCCTCTGTCATATCGCTTTCGGCCTCTGTCATATCGCTCCTCGAAAAGGTTCGACCGCCTGCGCCATCGGCGCACGCCCTTCCACGAAATCCTCCGCCGTCACTCCTTCCATCCCAGCTTCTCGCAGATCTGCTCAGCCAGGGTAAGCGGGTTGAAGGGTTTGAACAGCACGGCCGCGACTCCCAGATCGGCAAACCGCCGCTGGTCCACGCCCTGCACCTTGGCGGTCAGCAGCAGCACTGGGATGCCGACGAGGTCGGGGTTCTCCTGCATCAGGCGGAATGTAGTGGGGCCATCCATATCGGGCATCATCACATCCATTAGGATGGCGTCGGGAAAGGGTCTGTTGTTGGTCGCGGCGCGGATGCCATCGGCCCCGTTGCTGGCGGTCACAATCTCCCAGCCGGCCGTCGCCTCCAGCGAGAGGGCCGCGACCTCGCGAATGTCTTCTTCGTCGTCGATGATCAGGATCCGGCGCATGGCTCTGCTACTCTCTCATACCGTCAGGCGGCTGGCGCGCACGTTGTGTTGTCCGCCCTGCGCCGTGCCCGCTTTGATCTTCAGCACGCGTCCCAGCTCGGCCAGCAGAAGGCTCTCGTTGTACGGCTTCTGCACCCAGCCCTGGGCCTCGCTCACCAGCATCGGCCGCTCGCTGGGCGAACTGACGCTGAGGATCACCACTGGAATCGCTGCCGTCGCCGCCGAACTCTTCAGTTGCCGCAGTGTCTCCCAGCCGCTCAGGCCCGGCAGGTAGTGGTCCAGCAGGATCGCCGAGATGGAGGGCGACTCTGCGTCTCGCATGGCCTGCTCATGGGCCAGCGCAATCACCTCTTCGCCGCTGCCTGCCTCGATCACGTCGTAGCCGCGCCGTTGAAGCTGTTCGCACACCACCGTGCGGATGCCCGGGTCGTCGTCGCACACCAGGATCAGCCCCTCGCCGCGTTCCACCACCGGTGCCGACGCCACGGGCAGAACGCTGTCGCCAACCCGCGCCGACCGCAGGAACTGCACGCAGAACGTGGTGCCGCTGTTGCCCTGGCTTGGCTGCACCCAGCTTTCGTTCGGCTGCGCCCAGATCAGCCCCCCGTGCTGCTGAATGATGCTGCGGCAGATGGCCAGCCCAAGCCCCGTGCCCCCCTTCTTGCTGGAGTCCGTGGACTCAACCTGCTGGAAGCGGTCGAAGATGCTCTCCAGCTTGTCCGCCGGAATCCCCCGCCCGCGATCGATCACCTTCAGCGACAGCGCGTCGGCGTTGGCGTCGAGCTCGACCGAGACCGTCGAGCCCTCCGGCGAAAACTTGATCGCGTTCGATAGCAGGTTGGTCAGCACCTGCAGGATCCGGTCCGGATCGGCATCGAAGTAGATCGAGTCGTGCGCCGCGTAGCTGTTCAGTTCCAGGCGGATCTGCGCGGCTTCGGCCAACGCGCTCATCATCTCGACGGCCTCCCGCGCCAGATCGTATAACGAGCAGCGGCGCAGGCTGATGGGGGCCCGGCCAGACTCCATCCGCTCCAGGTCCAGAATGTCGTTGATCAGCCGAATCAGCCGTTCCGTGTTGGTCGAGGCGATGCGCAGCAGGTTTTGCGCCCTGGAGCCGACATTGCCCAGCAGTCCCGACGACAGCAGCCCCAGCGCCCCGCGAATGCTGGTCAACGGCGTGCGCAGTTCGTGCGATACCGTCGAGATGAACTCGTCCTTCGCGCGGTCCAGATCCGACCGCTCGGCCAGCCTGTGTTTCTGCTCCTCGGCGTTTTCGCGGCTGCGCTGCAGCAGTTCGCTCAGCCCACCCAGATCGCGCTGTTGCTGGCGCACCTTCCTGGCGAGCCGCAGCGCCAGAACGCCAAGCAGACCCATGCACGTCAGAAATAGAATACTGAAGATAGTCAGTGAAAAACTCATCGCCGATGGCCTCATGGTACCCGTGATTCGACGCTGAGAGATGAAATCCACAGGTGGGGCATCTACCGTTATACCCCTCTATTGCCCTAAGCGGTATACGTTTCTGGCTTAAGCGCTGACCGTTGCCCCCATCCGCTCCAGCACCCGGCCCCACTGCTTGCCCTTGCGCCCCGCCGCCGCACCCTTGTGCAACGCGTAGCCCGCCACCAAAGGCAGCGCCAGCGTGGCCTCGGCGAACACCATCTGCTCAAATGTGGTGTCCACCTTGCCCCAGCTGCTCGCCTCCTTCAGCGTCGATCCCGAGAGCGCGCCGTCGCGCACATCCGCCACCGTAATCTGCACCGCATACTTGTGCATCGGCGCGTCCACCCCCAGAACCTCTGCCGCCACCACAATGTCCTGCGCAAAGTTCTTCGGCACCCCGCCGCCAATCATCAGCAGCCCGGTCGTCGGATTGGCGATCTTCAACTGCGTCAGCTCATAAAAGTCCTTCGCCGAGTCGATCGACACCGCCGCCTTGCCCCGCCGCGCGTGCCGGTGCGCCACAAACCCGAACCCAGCCGAGCAGTCCGAGAACGCCGGGCAGAAGATCGGCACCTCCTTCTCGTACGCCGCCAGGATAATCGAGTCGCTGTTCCCCTCCTGCGGGGTCCGCCCGTTGGCCTTCAAATAAGCGCCAAACTCGCGCAAGATCTCCCGCGAGCTGTAGGGCCGCGGCTCCAGCGAGTTGATGATCTTCTGCGTCGTCTCATCGCAGGTCCGCAGCTCTTCTTCGTCGATGAACGTGTCGTAGATGCGGTCGATCCTCAGCTCGCGCAGCTCCGCGTCGCGGCTGCCGTACCTGTACTCGTCGCCCGCAATGTAGTGCCGGAATCCCAGCGCCTCGAAGAAGTCCTGGTCCACAATGTTCGCGCCCGAAGAAACAATCGCGTCCACCATGTTCCTGCGCACCAGCTCGACAAACAGTTGCTGCAATCCGGCCGAGATCAGCGACCCGGCAAGGCACAGGATCACGCCGCACTCCGGGTCGCGCAGCATCCGCTCGTAGATCGCCGCCGCCCGCGCCGTGTCCCGCGAGCTGTATGCCATCGAGGCCATCGCGTCCACCAGCGCCACCACGTTGTGCTGCGTGATGTCGATGTGCTGAACGGGCGTCCTGAGCAGTTCTTTTTTCGTCGCCATAAGTCAGCTACCAGTCTATCGCGACGGCGCAATCGAGGCGCGCTGGGTGCCCCTGTTCTTCGCAGGGAGCGTGGTGCTTCAGAGGCTGCTGAAAAACTCCCGTATTTGTCTTTCGTAGGGAACAGGGGGGCTTCAGCCCCATGAATAAGCCCAATAGAATCAAAGCGTCGGGTGCCCCATCCATCGCGCCTTTGTTTCACGCGATGGGTGGGATGTGAAACCCGCCAAGTCGTCCTTCTGGCCAACCCCAATGAGTTCGTCATTCTGGCGCAGCCCCCACGAGTCGTCATTCTGGCGCAGCCAGAATCTCAGTATTTGTCTCTTGCCTTTTTGTTTGTCATTCCGCAGCGCAGCCGGGGTCCCCGGCGAGCGGTCTTTGCTCGCTGGGGTGGAGATGAGTGGGATGCAGAGGGCGCGTCGTTCACATCTCATCCGTGAAGATCGCCTCGATGCTGCTCTCAAACAGCCGCGCAATCCGGAACGCCAGCGGCAGCGACGGGTCGTACTTGCCGGTCTCGATCGCATTCACCGACTGGCGCGAGACCTCCAGCCGGTCGGCCAGGTCGGCCTGCGACCACTCCCGCTCCGCCCTCAACACACGCAGCCGGTTCTTCATCGGTGCCTCCACCGCAGCACTTGCCAGGTAGCGCTTTGGAAGACCAGGAAGAAGGGGAACGTCCAGATAGTGAAGAATTGGCCGATATGCATATAAAGCTGGAGCCATCCCCAGACCGAGGTGAGCACCATGATCCCGCCAACGCCCCACAGGATCGACTGAACGAACAGATGACGCTGAAACTCATCCGACTCTTCGCTCAGATACATTCCACCGCTAACCAGGGTTGCAATGACCGCAATCGCCGGCAGGACCGCAAAGAGATACGCAAATATTCCTCTCGGATGGACCCCGTGGAAGAACAAGAGCGCTAAATTAAACACGACAAAGGCAGACATCGCCCAACTGAGACGGAAAGCATAGCGGCGTGCAGCTGGAGTTTTTTGCAACCACTGCGGTGAACAACTCCGCGGAGAACTCATATCTGGCGTCCTTTCCTTCATCGGTACCTCCAGCGCAGCGCGGCCGTCGCAATCCCTTGGAACATCCAGAAGAGTGGGAACGCCATGAATGGCTGGAAGGGATGAACGTGCGCGTACAACTGGAGAAATCCCCACACCGACGTCAGCGACAGGATCGCGCCCAGCCCCCACAGCATCGACTGGATCAGCAGGTTGCGCTGAAACTCGTCCTTCTCCTCCGCCAGGTACAGTCCGACCACGACGATGACTCCGATGATCGGGACCGCCGGCAGCACCGCCAGGCCATACAGCAGCGCGCCGGTGGGATGAAACCGGTGAAGCGCCCAGTCCGCAAAGAGAAGCGCCACGGCATACGCGGCTATCGTGGACACAAACCGAATCAGGTAACGGCGAGTCGCGGAATTCTGTTGCAGGCAGTTCATGCTTGGCTCCTATTCTTTACCGGTACTTCCTCAGCAGGAATGGCGTACGGAGGATGAAGAAGATCCAGAAGAGCAGGTACGTCCAACTAGGGTTGAAGTGCCTGATGTGGACAAACGTCTCCAGCGATCCCCACGCCGACGTGAATACCAGCACGCCACCCAGTCCCCACAGCAGGACATCAACCATCAGGTTGCGCTGGAACTCATCCTTCTCCTCGACCAGGTAGAGCCCGATCGTAACGATGAATCCAGCCAATGCGACCGCGGGCAAAACGGCAAGGAAGTAAGCCAGCGGCCCATGCGGACGAAATTTGTAGAAGTACAAGGCGACCGAGATGGTCAGCACAATGTAGACAGACGTTGTGGCAATGGTTCGCAGATAAAATCGCCGCACGGCAGGATTCTTGGTCATACAGCCCATGACTTGTTTCCTTTCCTTTATGACAAGCTAACTTTACATAACTCGCCGCACCGTGTCAAGCCCCCTTGTCATATTTATTTTGAAGTGCGTTTTTACTCTTCCCGTTGCTGTTTCGCCGCCATCTGCTCCAGTTGCCTTCGCCAGTCCAGCTCCTCCACAAACCCGCGGCTGGATCGCCACTCCTCCTGCACCTTGACGAAGAGCTCCAGAAACACCCGCGTCCCCAGCAATCCTTCGATGTCTTTCCTCGCCGCCGTCCCGATGGCCTTCAGCATCGCGCCCTGCCTGCCGATCAGGATCGCCTTCTGCCCTGTCCGCTCGCAGTAGATCGCCGCCGCAATCTTCGTAACGGGCAGCCGCCCGTCCTTCATCTTCTTCGTCGATGCCGGCTCCTCGAAGCGCTCGATCACCACCGCCGTCGCGTACGGCACCTCCTCGCCGGTCAGCATCAATATCTTCTCGCGAATCAACTCCGCCACCAGAAACCGCTCTGGCTGGTCCGTCACCTGGTCGCGCGGAAAGTAGCGTTGGCCCTCCGGCAGCACCGCGACGATCTTCTCCAGCAGCAGCGGCAAGCCCTCTTTCTTGCGCGCCGAGATTGGGACCACATCGGCGAAGCTGTGCTGCGCGCTCCAGTGCGCCATCAGCGGCAGCAACTCCTCTTTGCGCACAGCGTCGATCTTGTTCAGCACCAGCACCACGGGGCAGTCCAGCCGCCTCACCAGCCCGAGCGCGAAGTCGTCCTCCGCCGCGCTCATCGCCATCCGCCCCGTAATCTTCGCACTTGGGTGCCCCACATCTCGATTTTGAGATGTGGGATTGGAACCCTCCGCCTTGGCCAGCCGGTGCGTCACGTCGACCATAAACAGCACTGCGTCGCGCGTCTCCAGCGCGTCCTGCACCTCCTGCATCATCCGCCGGTCAAGCTGCGACTCCGGCTTATGAATTCCCGGCGTATCCACCAGCACCACCTGCGCCGCCGGATGTCCCGCCTCGCCTTTCGCCTTCTTTTTGAGCGGAACCTCAAGCACGCCGTGGATGCGCGTCCGCGTGGTCTGCGGCTTGTGCGTCACAATGGCCAGCTTCTGCCCCAGCAGCGCATTCAGCAGCGTAGACTTGCCCGCGTTGGGCCGGCCAATAATCGAAACGAATCCCGAGCGAAATGCCATCCCACCATTATCCCCCGCCGCGCGCACCGTCACTCTGCCAAACAAAGACGACCCGCCTTACTCCGCCGCCGTCTCCACCAGCCCCACTCTCACCCGCTCCACCTTGCGGTCGGTCGAAGCGATCACTTCGAAGCGCAGCAGCTTGCCCTCCACCACCTCGCCCGGCAGAGGAATGTGCCCCGCAATCTCCGACACCAGCCCGCCCAGCGTGGTCGCCTCGTAGTTCTGCGGAAAGAGCCAGGGCAACCGCGGCTGCGCGTCGCGGCCCTCCAGCGCCTCGTCGTCCGCGCCATCGCCGCGCCCGGCCTCGTGTTCCTCCGGCTCCGCGAACAGCTCCCGCAGCCGCGACACCTCGAAGCTCCCCGGCACCACAAAGCTCCCGTCCGCCTCGCGCACCGGCCCGTCCACCGCCTCGGCCTCGTCGTGCTCGTCCGCGATCGACCCCACAATCGCCTCCAGCAGGTCCTCGATCGTCACCAAGCCAGCCACGCCGCCGTACTCGTCGATCACGATCCGCATGTGCTGTTTCTCCTGCTGCATCTCGCGCAGCAGTTCGGCCACTTTTTTCGTCTCCGGCACAAACTCCGCCGGCCGCTGCAACTGCGCCACCGTCCGGCTGGCCAGGTCCGCGTCCAGCACGTGCAGCAGGTCGCGCGCAAACACGATCCCCGTCACATGGTCCAGCGTGCCCGCAAACACAGGCACGCGCGAGAACGCATTCTCCTTCAACTTCTCCAGCAGCCCGGCAAGGCTCAGTCCCTCGGGTACAGCAAAGATCGCCGGCCGCGGCGTCATCACCTCGCGCACCACCTTGTCACCGAACTCCACCGCAGACCGCACCAGTTCGCGGTCGCTCTCCTCCAGGATTCCCTCTTCCTCGCCCGCCTCCAGCAGCGCCTCCATCGCCTCCGACGGATGCTCCTCCTCCTCGGCGTCCTCCGGCTCGGCCAGCGCAACGATCGACAGCAGCAGTCCCAGTGTCAGCGTCACCGGCAGGACCAGGTAGAACAGCGCCTCCAACAGATAGCGAATGCGCGCAATCCACAGCCCGCGCGTCCGCGCAAACAGGACCTGCGGAACCAGCCGGTCGAAGAACAAAATCAGCAGCACCAGAAAAAACGCCGTCACCGCAATATCGTCGATGCCCGGCGCCCGCGCCAGCAGCGGATTCGCCTTCACGTTCACATACAGCCGCAGCCCCGCGATCAGCGCTACCGCCGCCAGCGCAAGCTGCCGCAGCACCGACGCCGACAGCGCCAGGCTCTCCCGCCCCAGGTGCAGCCGCGGCTCAACCAGCCGCGTCCACGCGTCGATATTGTCCTGAGACTCGCGCGCCAGAAACTTCCCCATCTCGCTGTACACGCGGTCCACATACGCAGCCAGAGCCAGCACCGCCAGCAGCGCCCCCAGCGTCAACCCATACGCCCAGCTCACGCCCGCCCCCCTTTGCGCGCCACAACTTTATGGCTGTCATCCTGAGCGGAGGCGCTCACAACATTATCGTGAGCGCCGCAGTCGAAGGACCCCGAGGAACTTCGCCCAGCCCAAACCGCCCGTACTTTTCTCCCCACAATCTCCACCGTCTTCTCTCGCCCACCCGTAACCCTTGCGATCAAACCCGTCTCCACCCCCAGCTCCCGCCGCAACACCGCCTCGCGCGCCGCCATCTCGCCCGCATCCGCCTCATGGTCGAAGCCCGCCAGGTGCAGCACCCCATGCAGCAGCAGCACCCTCACCTCGTCCCTCAGCGAGTGGCCGAACCGTGCCGCCTGTCGCACCGCTGTCTCCAACGAGATGGCCAGATCGCCCGCCACGCCTAACCCCGCGTCCCCCGCCGGAAACGACAGCACATCCGTCGCCTCATTCTTCCCGCGAAATTGCCGGTTCAGCCGCCGCAGCGTCGTATCGTTGGCCAGCAACACATGCACCTCGCCCTCGACCCCGACGGCCGCCCGCGCGCGGTTCAGAAACCGCGCCAGCCCAGAGGCCGACAGCCCCAGCTCCTGCCAGGGCTTCGCCTCGCCAGCCAACCTTCGCGGAGCTTCCAGGGTAATCATCTGTACTTTGATGCTACCTGAGCCTGCCCGCTCGCACCTTGCCGAAGACCACGGAGAGCTGGATCGACATCAGCAGCACTCCCAGCCCCACCGCGCCCCATCCCGCCCACGCCGCGCAGCCCCGCGGCCGGAAGTAGTGCAGCAGAAGCGCGCCAGCCAGCAGGTTCCCAAATCCCCACAGCACATTGCTCAGCGGCGAAGACTCGCCCTTTCCTGGCGGCTTGGCAAACGGCGACTGGAAGGGATTGCCGCTGGTCCCCTGCACAAAGTGCGGAACTCCGTTGGCCAGAAACGCACCGCCCAGAAATTCCAGCAGATAACAATACCAATGCATCGACGAGCTCCCCATCACTCCCTACTGCGGCTTGGTACTTACTGTTTCCTGTTCCCTGGTCTCTGTTCCCTGCTCTACCGCATCGGCAAGCCCGGCGTCGCCCAGCTCCAGCGCCAACTGCTGCGCCCGCCCGTAGCTGTCGTAGGCGCGCACAATCCGCTGCACCAGGTTGTGTCGAACCACATCCACATCTTCAAAGTGGCAGAAGCGGATCCCCTCCACTCCATCCAGCACGCGCAGCGCGTCAAACAGCCCTGATTTCTTCGGATTGGGCAGATCGATCTGCGTCAGGTCGCCCGTAATCACTGCCTTCGAGCCATTCCCCATGCGCGTCACAAACATCTTCATCTGCTCGATCGTCGTGTTCTGCGCCTCGTCTAGGATGATGAATGCGTCCGACAGCGTCCGCCCGCGCATGAACGCCAGCGGCGCCACCTCGATCACATTCCGCTCCAGCAGGTTGTCCACCTTGCCCAGGTCCAGCAGGTCGTAGAGCGCGTCGTACAGCGGCCGCAGGTACGGGTCCACCTTCTCCTGCAATGTGCCCGGCAGGAAGCCCAGCCTCTCGCCCGCCTCCAACGCCGGCCGCACCAGGATGATCCGGTTCACCCGCCTGGCCATCAGCGCCGACACCGCCATCGCCACCGCCAGGTATGTCTTGCCCGTTCCGGCCGGCCCCAGCCCGAAGGTCATGTCGCCCTGCTCCATCGCCTCCATATATTCTCTTTGGTTGGGAGAGCGCGGCTGAACCATCCGCTTCACCCCCGCCGACCGCTGCCTGCCCGACTCCACCAGCGCGCGCAGCGTCACCGCCGGGTCCGCAATCACCAGCCGCAGCATCCCCTTCAGCTCGCCGTTCTGCAGCGTCACCCCCGAGCGGCGCAGCGCCTCGAAGTCGGCAAAGATGCGCGTTACCCGCTCCACGCTCTCCGGCGGTCCGCCAATCTCGATCTCGTCCGAGCGCAGATCGATCGTCACCTGAAGCCCGTCCTCCATCAGCCGAAGGTTCTCGTCGCGGGTCCCGTACAGGGGCTCAATGCCAGGCGTGATCTCGAGCGATTTTTTTATCAAGTGGCTTTCTGACCTCCGTCAGGACGTGCGAAGTCTTGCATCGGTTTGGGGGGACAACTCTGTCGCCGCAGATGGATCGGAAGGGCATGGCTTCACCCATGCCAGCAGGCTCATCCAAAATGACTGTTCTGCGATTGGGTTCCGGCGAACGCGCAAGCTCCGCGCAGCATGGCGAATCGTCTGTGGGCTTGCAATCGGATTGGCGAGGGTTGCCAATAATTTGCCGAAGTTGCGCACAGACTAGATCGCGCCCCGCGCCCAGTCAAGTCAATTTTAGATGCACCCCGTGCCGCCAGCGATACATCCCCAATTGAGGGTGTAGACTCTTCGTAATCTGGAGAGAACCCCATGCAGTTCACTCACCTTAGCGATTTCGCTCGAACCCGAGAGAGAACCGTACCGAGATGGACGCCTCCACGCGCCGTACGCATTGCAGCTCGTTGCATCCTTCTGTGCGCTTTCACATTCCAGATATACATAATGTGGCAGATGGAGCGTTACCTGCTCGCGGTTCAGTGCTACCCAGACTACGAACTAACACACAAATGGCCGGATCACCTGTTGATGGTGACCTCGTCAATCACACTCCTCATAACATCGGTCTGCATACCGGTTCTTTTCCGCCAGCCACATGTAAAGAAAAAACACGTTCCCGATCCCGCTCTCTCGATCCTGCCCAGATAGAACTGCTCGGTTGACCCCGCCGCACCGCTTCCGTAGACTGGAACTTGCGGCGATGTGGCGTCTCTGTCTCCGCCTGCATCCCAATCTCCCCGGCGTCGATCGCACCCCAGGATCGCGCGGGCCCAGAAAAGAGTTCCGTTTCCATGGCAAATCATGTCTCCTCGTTGAAGCGCGCCCGTCAGACCGAAACCAAGACCGCGGACAACCGCTCCAACAAGACCAAGCTCCGCGGCACCCTGCGCGTCCTGCGCGAGGCCATCGACGAAGGCAACAAGAAGACCATCGCCGCCACCTACTCCGCGACCGTCTCCATCCTCGACAAGAGCGTCCAGAAGGGCGTGATCCACAAGAACACCGCCAGCCGCTACAAGGCACGTCTCAACGCCCGCGTCAAGGCCCTCGCCGCACCCAAGAAAGTCGCGTAATTAATCTCTCTTCATAACATAAGGGCCAGCCCGGTCCAGCGGCTGGCCTTTTTGCGTCCGCTCAGGCACCTACCGCGACGAACTCCCCGGAGTCTCGTCCGGCCCATACAGCGTCGGCCGCTTGCGCGCAGCCCCCGGCTCCGGATCGCCCAGGACCACAGCTCCCGCCGCCACCGGCGCGCCCTGCTCCCCCACCGCAGCCGATGCCAGCGCGGAAGAATCAACCGCCCTACTCATCCCGCTCGCCGCATTCGCCGCTGCAGCCTCCGCCGCATCCCCCGCCACCGGCGTCGATACCCGCTCCAGCGACGTGTCGATCCGCGCCCCCGCGTCCGGCGGGGCCATCGCCTCGGCCGCCTTCACTTCGGCCTGGTCCTTCTCCGTAAGCGCGGGCAGCGCGTACACCTCCACCGCGGCCTCGCGCTCGGTGTACTCGTCGTAGTCCTTCGTCGCCGCATGGTGCACCACCGTCTCGCGCACCACGGCCAGCCGCATCCCATCCGCCGACAGCGCGAAGTTCTCCCCCGCCCGCTCCACCGGCGTGCAGTCGATCTTAAACAGCACTCTGCCGTCGTAGCTCTGCACCACGCGCACCTCCTCGGCGCTCACCGCGCCCTCCGGCAACGGCCCATCGGGATCGACCGCGCCTGTCACCACAACCCGCCCCAGCGCAAACCGTCCTGCCGCCGGCGCGAACGAGAACGACGGAGAGGTGTGCGTGTCGCTGAAGCTCTGCTGCCACATCTCCTCGCCCTTCAGGTTGAACCCCGCCAGCTCCTGTTTGTCCGCGCTGCCCCTGCATCCGAAGGCCACAAACTCGCCGTGCCCCACAAACGTCGGATGCGGAGCGCACGTCGTATCGAACTCCGCCAGCTCGTTCACCCTGCCCGTGTGCTCGTCGAAGTTGAACAGCCAGCGGTCCTTGCCGCCCTCGATCACATCCAGAAACCCAGCCGTCGTCATCGGCAGCTCAGTCGCCGTCCGCGCGCGGATCGCCCCCGCAGAGACGACCACCAGGCCCTCCGCGCCCGCGCCCATACTCATCAGCCGGTAGAAGTTCAGTTGCACCGGCGCGGGGTCCGTCTGCGCCGGATCGTGAATCACCAGGTCCCCCGATGGCCCCGCTTCCACGCCGGCTTCCCCCGCCTCGCCCGGCGTGAGCTTCGTCGTCTCCACCGTCAGCAGGTCCTCATTCGCAGACACCATCAATGCCACGATGTGCCGCTCGATATGTAGCAGCGGCGTCTCGCGGAACGCATCCTTCGCCCCGCCCGCCGCCATCGGCGCAATCACCGACAGCCGGTCGCGCACCCGCAGCAGAAACCTCCCATGCCCCAGCGCCCACAGGTACTGTCCGCGGTCGTGCAGCCGCCATTGGGTCTCGGCCAGCAACTTGCCCGTCGGCAGCTCCACCACCGCCGCGCCCACCATTCGGTCGTCGTCCGCCGGATCGCCCGGCAGGCGCTCCATCAACTGGCGCAACCCAAACGTAACCAGCAGATGGTCCGCATCCACAAAATCCACCCTCAGCATCGAGCTGCCCGCCAGCAGGAACTCCGGC
>Ga0326727_10006599_pt1 | contig 31624 bp, 29 predicted proteins | sample MB2enrmetagenome_FD_207643 | JGI IMG/M metagenome (GOLD analysis project Ga0326727, IMG submission 207643) | Lab enriched peat soil microbial communities from McLean, Ithaca, NY, United States - MB29MY | ecosystem: Environmental > Terrestrial > Soil > Wetlands > Peat | place: USA: New York...
CCCTGGGAGCCGAAAACCGGCTTCCAGGGCAAAGAATCACTCAGCATGGCGCGATCAAAATACCCGAAATACGGGCGCAAAGAGAGAAAAAGCCGCACCAATGACGGTTTTTTCAGCAGCTTGCCAGATCTGAAAAGCGCAACCATAGACTCGACCGGCCTCCATGGTGAAGTCATCGCACCGGCGGCCCATTCGGCAACCTGGTGCTCAACGTTTCCGCCGAGACCTTTGCGCAACTGGGATACAAACTCGGCGACTTAGTCCCTATCATGCTCGCCGGCAAGCGCTACGTCTTCTCCTTCGTAAAGACCTTCAGCGATATGCCAGTAAGCAAGGAGCTTTTCTACATCGACTCCCGCAGCCGTCTCTCGCTAGGCATCGACCAAGGCAACTTTTCCGAGACCTACAAAGTGGGCGAAGGCACGGAACTGACAATTCCGAAGAAGTAAGAGGGATGCTCGTCCCATGGAATGACGCTATGCCTACAACCCATCTGGCTCTGTTGACATCCTTTTTCCGGCAGTCAGAGAGCAGGCAGCCAGAGGCGGTACAGAGCGAAGGCCAAGCCGAGCAGCAGCGCTTGGCGGGATTGTGCGTGCGGGGTTCCGCCGGGCGCCGGCAAGAGAGTCTGCGTTTCACGGCCGAGAAGGCGCTTTCGATCAAGGAGCGTTTTCCGTATTGTTCACTGTTCTGCTGGGAAGTTGTCGCGCATTTGCAGGCGCGCACCGCATGCCCTGCAGCTTCAGCTTAACCCCATTCCTGCCACCTTCCACACACACGTATCGAGGATGTCAACAGAGCCAAACACGCTTCTAGGGTATTTCTGGTCGGGAGAAATGCTCAGGCCAAGTTCATCTGCCGCCAGTGATCTCAGCTTCTCGCGGTACTGATCGGGAAGGTCTCCGAATTTCAGTGTCATCCATCCGGTCGAATAAACGGATATCGGGCTACAGGGGCTGACATCAAACGCCTTCGGATTGAATGAGCCAGCTTTCTGACCTCTTCCCCAGTACGGACCGAACCCTTCGACATTGAGCTGGCCATAAAGTAGCCGCAGAGGTCGAGCCCCATCCCCGAGTCTGTTTTCTGAGTCAACAAAGTAGGACTTCTCGTCCCAGCGCTTGCGCCCTGCCTGCGACTGGACATCAGTGGCTCGCAATTCCTTTCGCGCCTCTTCAGTGTAGCCGAATAGCGTCGGCACAACGATGAGCGTCCCATTCAACGTATATTGACGCGCCTCGACCAAAAGCACCACTGTCAGAGCCATGTGCTTGCGCAGGAACTCGATGACACTCCGAAGCGCGGGGGACGAATCTTCAAGAAAAAATACGATCCGCAACCTGTCTTCCCGGAGGTTTTGCTGGACCTGGTTGAAGAACTCCTCCGGAGAATCACCCTCCGGCCCCTGCAAATCACCGAGTGCAGCGTCGAGAGTGCGGCCGCGGTTCTTCGCGCTTTCTTCCGCGTAGTCTCTCAGCCTATCTTTGCTCCAATAGTAGTGGCCATTGGCTGCGTATTCGATCATCTGGCCGACAACCTGGCGTCGAGCCTCTGTGCTGGCAAACCTCTTGCATTCTACGAGCGTCGGAATGGCCTCCTGATCGGCAAATAGAAAATCGAGATTAAAGCGGTCGGCGGCGGTGCCAGGGTCGGGGACGGGCATCTCTCGTTTAATGAGCAGCTAGCGGCGCGGATCTTCTGGGTCGATTTGATCGCCCGGGAGAAGATCGTGATTCATATCGAGGATGCACTGCAATTCGAGGTCTTTATTTCGGACGTGGATACGTTCCATTTCCGTACTCTTCCAATCGTCACTGACTGCGTAAACTCTGGCCATTGCCCAAACTCCAGTACAAGAAGTGTGCTCAACCGCGACGACCTGAAAAGAACCTCCCCGCGGCAACAGATGCGGCGGACCTGTCATCATGGTTGACCAAGAAATATACGCCTTCGCCGAAGCAATACCGGAGTCGGATGTTTTCTGCTGTTGTGCTAGCCTGTCGAATCGACGCCGAGGGGAGCAAGGACAAAGACAAGAGCGGGAACTACCGCAGGTCTTTCGACTCCGCTGCGCTTCGCTCAGGATGACAAACTTTTGGTTATGAGCTAACCAACCTACCTCACGTTCGCCGGCGCTTCGGTCTTTGCGCCCTGGCCGTAATGGCTCTCGACGTAGCGATCCAGTATCTGCTTGAACTCGGCGACGATGGTGTCGCCGCGGAGGGTGGTGGAGAGCTTGCCGTCGATGTAGACCGGGGCTTTGGGCTCCTCGAAGGTGCCGGGCAGGCTGATGCCGAGGTTGGCGTGTTTCGATTCGCCGGGGCCGTTGACGATGCAGCCCATGACGGCCACTCTCAGCTCCTCCACGCCGGGGTAGCGCTTGCGCCACTCGGGCATTTCGGCGCGCAGGTAGCTCTGAATCTGCTCGGCCAGCTCCTGAAAATACGTGCTTGTCGTCCGGCCGCAACCGGGGCAGCTCGTCACCTGGGGCATGAAGCTGCGGATGGAAAGCGACTGCAAGATCTGCTGGGCGGCTCGCACCTCTTCCGTGCGGTCGCCGCCGGGCTTGGGCGTCAGGCTGACGCGGATGGTGTCTCCGATGCCGGCCAGCAGCAGCGGCGCAAGGCCGGCGGTGGAGGCGATCAGCCCCTTGGCGCCCATGCCGGCTTCGGTCAGGCCGAGGTGCAGCGGGTAGTCGCAGCGCGCGGCCAGCTTCGTGTACACGTCGATCAGGTCGCGCACGCCGCTGACCTTGGCGGAAAGGATGATCCGGTCGTGGCCCAGGCCGTAGCGCTCGGCGGCCCTGGCGGAGTCGAGCGCGCTCGCCACCATGGCCTCCATCATCACCTCGCGGGCGGGCAGCGGGTTGGGCTGGCGGCTGTTCTCATCCATCATGCGGGTCAGCAGGGACTGGTCGAGCGAGCCCCAGTTGACGCCGATGCGGACCGGCTTGCCGTTCTCGACCGCGGACTCGATCATGACCTGAAAATTGTCGTTGTCCTTCTTGCCGATGGATGCGTTGCCGGGGTTGATGCGGTACTTGGCGAGGGCCCGCGCCGCGGCGGGAAACTTTTTGAGCAGCAGATGGCCGTTGTAGTGGAAGTCGCCCACGATGGGCACGCGCAGGCCGCGCTTTTCGAGGCCCTCGACGATGTGCGGAACGGCTGCCGCGGCGTCGTCGTTGTTGACCGTGACGCGCACGATCTCAGAGCCCGCCTGAGCCAGGGCCGCGGTTTGTTCGATGGTGCCCGCAACGTTCGCCGTGTCGGTGTTGGTCATCGACTGGACGACGACCGGAACCTCCCAGCCGACACGAACCTGCCCGATGCTGACCGTAGCCGTTCTTCTGCGCTGAATCTCCGCCATGGGGATAGTTTAGCTGAGACGGTAAGGCGGCGGCCCGACATACCGGTGTCCGAAAGCGCACATCGATAGTGAAAAGCGGTCAGTCCGGGAGGAGGCGGAAGTAGAGAAAATGGAATTAACATACTGATATTAAAGCCGTTAACCAGGACGAAAGTGTGGCATTGGAATTGCTTGTAAAAGGAGAAAGGCAACGATGCTGGGAGAGTGGAATGGGTGGGTTTTTACGCGATCTGAGGCTGGCAGTGCGGAAGTTGCTGCACAATCCAGGGTTTGTGGCGACAGTGGTGGTGACATTGGCACTGGCGATCGGCGCCAACACGGCGGTCTTTTCGATCATGAACGCCCTGTTTGTGCGCAACTTGCCTTATCCAGAGCCGGAGCGGCTGGGAACGATCCTTATGCGCGTCGAGGGCACCGAGCCTTCGGATTTCCGCAATGACATCGACGGAGAGCAGTGGGAGCTGCTGCGCGACAACGTGCCTTCACTGGTAGCCGCGATCTCGGGCGATGGGACGAGCGGCGTGAACCTGCGCGCGGGCCAGCTGATCCAGTATGTGCACGCGGGGCGTATATCGGCCCATTATCTGGACGTGCTGGGGCTGCGGCCGTCGCTGGGACGAAACTTCACGGAGGACGAGGACCGCGGCGGCGGTTCGAAGGCGGTGATCCTGAGCTATGGGCTGTGGAAGATGGCCTTCGGAGGCGACGCCAATCTCGTGGGTCAATCGATCTTCCTCAAGGGTGAGCCGCACACCGTAGTGGGAGTATTGCCTAAGGGCGCAACGACGCCGGAGAACGCGGATATTTACACGGCGCTTCGGCCCAGTCGGAGCGGCGAGGGCGGTGGAACCAACTACGAAGTGATCGTGCGGTTGCGTCCGGGGGCCACCTGGCAGCAAGCTGATGCGGAACTGAATCGCGCGTGGGCAGTGCGCACCGCTGGCTTCGACAAGAGCCATCCTGGATCGCGGGTTCGGTACAACACGGTTCCGCTGCAACAAGGTCAAGCGGCTTGGGTGCGAGGGCGCGTTCTGACTCTGATGTTGGCAGCCGGAGCGATTCTGCTGATCGCCTGCGCCAACCTAGCCGGACTGACGCTGGTGCGCATGGCGCGGCGTTGGCCGGAGATGGCCACGCGGCTGGCGCTGGGGGCCAGCCACTGGCAGGTGCAGAAGCAACTCTGGGTAGAGAATCTTCTGTTGGCCCTGTTGGGTGGGCTGTTCGGTGTAGGAGTTGGATATGTGGCCCCACGGGGATTGCTTTCCTTGCTGCCGGAGGGTTATCTGCCGGTAGCCAAAGTGCCGCTCGATCTGCGTGTTCTTGGTTTCACCATTGCTGTTGCAGTGGCGACAAGCGTTCTATTCGGCATGCTGCCGGCGTTCACACTCGCACGTCTGGATCTGCGGACTGGACTAGCGCGGAAGGGGACCGCGGAAAGCAGCAGGCTGAGATTGCGTCAGACGCTGATCGCTGTCGAAGTGGCGCTCACGGTGGTACTGCTTACCGGTGCGGGATTGCTGATCCGCACATTGATGTATCTGGAGACACTGCCGCCCGGCTTCAATCCGAACGGTGTGATGACGGCCAAGGCATCCCTCGCGGATGCGCGCTATTACGACCCCGTAGCCTTCACAAAACTGCTCAGCGAGAGCACAGCAGCTTTGCGCCGCATCCCGGGCGTGCAGAACGCCGCTGTTGGCCTGACTCTGCCGTACGAGCGGGCTCTGAACGATGGGGTTGACCTGCACGACGGGCCGCAGGCCGGTCACTCGGTCGGAACCGATGTGGTTTATGTGACTGCCGGCTATTTCGAGACTCTTGAGATGCCGCTGCTGGCAGGACGCACGATAACGGATGCGGACGGAAGACACGTCCAGCCGGTAGCAGTGATCAACCAGACGTTTGCACGCAAGTTCTTTCCTGAGATGAATCCGATTGGCCGGACGGTGAACAAGCAGGTGGTCATCGTTGGGGTCGTCGCCGACACGCAGATCGCTTCGGGGTTAAATCCGACCGCGCCCCTGCAAAGCGAAGAGACGATCTATATTCCCGCTGCGCAAGTCGAACCGGGATATCTGCAAGTCGTGCACATCTGGTTTCAGCCGAGTTGGATCGTACGCACGGCGCACCCGATCGAAGGGCTGACAGTCCAGATGCAGCGAGCTCTCGCGGAGACGGACCCGGGGCTGCCCTTCTCGGGTTTCTACCGTCTAAGCGACTTGGAGGCCCGGACCCTGTCCTCCCAGAGGGTTGAGGTGGCACTGTTAGGGGTCATGGCCGGACTGGCGCTGCTTCTGAGCTTGGTAGGAATATTCGGGCTGGTAGCCAGCCTTGTTGCCGAGAGGACGCGGGAGATCGGGATTCGCATGGCGCTGGGCTCCGGGATGGGCTCGGCGATTCGCCATGTGGCAAGCTCCGGACTACGCGCCTCGTTCGTAGGGCTGGCTGTGGGTTTGCTTCTCTCGTTGGCGGTCCTCAGGGCCATGCGCAGCGTCATCTATGGCGTCGGCGTCTATGATGAGCGAACACTGCTATCTGTGACCTTGGGATTGAGCGTGGCGGCGATCCTGGCCAGCACCGCGCCGGCGTTACGCGTGGCGCGGATCGATCCGGCACGGACATTGCGCGATGAGTGAGTCGCCCGCGAGAGCCAGGGCCGCGACCTGTTCGATGGTGCCCGCAACGTCCGCCGTGTCGGTGTTGGTCATCGACTGGACAACGACCGGAACCTCCCAGCCGACGCGAACCTGCCCGATTGCAATCATAGCCGTTTTTCTGCGTTGAATCTCCGCCATGAATTCAGTTTACCCGGAACGTGGCTTGGGTAAAAGCAGATCGTTTGGCTATTCCCTGATCCAGCCGAGCTTCGCGGCCACGATGGCTTCCGCCGCCTCTACGGTCTGTTCGAGCGTCATCCGGGTCGAATCCAGCAGGACGGCATCCGGCGCCGGCTTCAGCGGTGAGTCGGCGCGGTTGCGGTCCCGTTGGTCGCGGGCGCGCAGGTCGCGGATCACCTCGTCCGGCTGCTGGGCGGGCTTTGGGCCGGGCTGCCCAAGTTGGGCAACTTGATCGAAGCGGCGGAGACCGCGCACCTCCGGAGCCGCATCGAGGAATATTTTGACTTCCGCCCGGGGAAAGACCACGGTGCCAATATCGCGACCCTCCATGACGATTCCGCCCCCGGCGCCTAATTGCTGCTGCAGGCGGACCATCCTGGCGCGAACGGCGGGCCATACGCTTACCCGCGAGGCGGCGTCGGTCACATTTTGCTCGCGGATCAGACCGGTCACGTCCTCGCCGTCGAGCAGGACGCGATTGTCCTCTTCGGTGGGTTCCAGGCGAATGGTGGTTTCGGCGGCAAGGGCTTCCAGTCTCTCGCCCTGGTCCAAAGGAACTCGAGCCCGCAGGGCCTTCAGGGCGAAGGCGCGGTACATGGCGCCGCTCTCCAGATTGAGCAGACCAAAATACCGCGCCAGATGGCGGGCGACTGTGCTCTTTCCCGCGCCGGCAGGGCCGTCGATGGCGACGATAATCTTGGCGGCAGGCGGACAGGAGCGCAAGGGGGCTTCGTCCGGAGTCATGCGCGCTTTTTCGTTCCCTGCTTGGACTGAGGCTTGGGCCGAGCGGTAAAGCCAAACCGCTTGCTGTTTCCGGCCTTCGCGCCCGCGGTCAAAGCCGATTTGCGGCTGCCGCGCAAGGTCCGCATATCGGAACTGGGCTTGCCCGCAGTCTTGGCACCGTTGCCGTGGCCGTTGCGTTGGCCCCACGCCGGAGCGGAAGATTTTCCGGTCCGCTTGCTGGAGACGCCGTGGGCCGGGCGCGCCGCGCTTCCAGCGGACCGCGCGCTGTTGCCCGATCCGTTGCCCGAGTGAGCTCCTTTGCCGCTCTTGGAAGCACTCGAGCTCCAGCGTTTGCTAGAGGCTGCGCGCGAACCGCTTAAGGGGCGTTTACCAGCGGGCCGAGCTGCCGATGGACGGGCCTCAGAGCCTGTGTGCCGGGCTGGGTGGCCGCCAGAGGACGACTGCGCCGGTTTCCGATCTCTGGAATGGGTGGCTGGGCGGCTGAAGTGGGGCCGCGCCGAAGCGCTTTTCCCGCTTGCGGCGGGCTTGCGTGCCGCCGAGGTCCGAGGAGCGCGAGGTTCGCCGGAGTGGAGCGATGCTTCCGGCGCCGGCAAGGGCTGTGAAACCGGATGAGGCGCTTCGACCTCCGAGGGCTCCTCCTCATGGTCCCAGGAGCGCAGAAAATATGTGGAAGCCGGCATTGAGGAGCTGGCATAGACAGTGGGAGGGACAGCAAACTCCGGCAGAGTGCCTGCGACGTAAAAGTGCGGCGCGTGGCCCATCGAGATGGTATGCACCTGGCGAGTGGCTACCAGGCCGCGGAGCACTTCGCGAATTTTGCTGCGAGCAGTCAGCGGGGCGAGGAAGAGCTCCACCTCTTCCATGGTGGCTGCAATCACTGCCTGCAGATAGATGGAGGCCAGCACGGAGATAGCCGTGACCTGCGAGGTGGAGGCGCCCTCGGCAATGGCCTTCTGGAAGCGCGTCCGCAGCAGTTGCCACTGGGCGGGCTGGCCGGGGGCTGAGACGACGGGAATGATGCGAAGCTGCTGCCAGAGCTCGGTGATGGCGCGCAGAACAGCCCCTTCAGTCACTTCCCGGCCCAGCGCATGAGTGAGAGCGGCGAGGGTGGTATCGCTCGCCTCCAACAGCTTGTAGGCTTGCACGGCCAGCTGTGAAACCTGGCGCGAGCCGGTCAGTTGCGGGCTGCGGCGCCAGTCGCGGTCGCCCCGGAGGGCATAGACGTAGGGCAGAACCCAGCCCGCAACGACAAAGTCCGGCTGCTCGCCCGGTAGCCCGAGGAGGTTCAGCCGCACGGCCACGCCGTCGGTCTCCAGGCGTACCAGCAGCTCTTCGGCTACCGCAATATGCCGGCGATCGGGAGTTGCATTCCGCTCGCCTGCTACCGCCTCGACAAACGAAGGCGCGATCGAGGAGGAAAACTGCCGCCGGGGCAGGAAGAGACACAAACCGGTCTCTTCAATCCAGGTCCGGGCGTCCTCGAGGGTGAGGGTCCCGTGTCCGTTCTGGCGCATCCTTTCGGCGCGCGATGCTTCCAATTGCTCTGCTGTCAAAGAAAAACCTCACTTCCAGGCTGGCGTTACGGCAAAACCAGAGGTGCTGCGTCCTGTCTAGGCCCGTTCAAGGCCGCCGCTCCTTGATGGCCGCGACGACTTAAGTGCATCATCTTCGGGATAAATTCTCCCTGGTTTTGCTACCGGCGCCGGGCAGCCCTTACTCCTGAGAGGGGGGCGGCCACCTTCCAAACGTTCTAAATGCGATGGAAGGCCCGCTGGATCTCCTTCCAAGAATACATCAAAGCTATTGGACGTCCATGCGGGCAACTGGTTGGGTGACTAGTTTTCGCCAATTCCAACAGTAACCATTCCATACGTGCCGGGTCAAGGGCTGTGTTGACTTTGATGGCGGAATGGCAGGCGATGGAGGCGGCAATCCGCGTGCGCAGAGCCATAAGGTCTTCATTCCGCATGGGTTCGCCGGAATCGGCGCTGGATTGTTCGATCACCTCGCCCAGCATCCGCTCCAAAGCCGCTCCTTCCAGGCCAACCGGCGCCGCTTTGACCGCAAGTGTATGCGGGCCAAAGGGTTCTACTTCAAAGCCGTTGCGGTCCAGCTCCCCGGCGATGCGCGCAAACACTACCATCTGCCAGGGCTTGAGTTCCACCAAAAGGGGCAAAAGTAACCTCTGGCGCTGCACCTGCTCGACCTGGCGGTCGCGCAGAATCTTCTCAAAAAGTACGCGCTCGTGCGCCACATGCTGGTCAATGATCCACAATCCATCGTCGCCCGTGGCCAGAATGAACGACTCGCGCAACTGCGCCAGCGGGCGGAGTGAGCCGAGGTAGTTCAGGCTGGCCGCCGCCTGTTCCGCCTCCACCAGGGCGGTCGCCGCAGCAGTGGCTGCCGCCGTTCCTGGATCGTCGGCACCGGCTGGACCTGGAGAACAGCTCTCCGGCCCAGTCAGGTTTGCCGGCTGGAACAGCGCTGCCGCAGCCTCGCCCCAAGCCAGTCGATCCTGTTCTCCCCATCCACCCGGGTTCAAGCTGCGGGCGTCAAACGGCAGCTTGCCGGGAACCGGCGTTGGCAGCCGCGGGGTCAGCTGGAAGGGTTCGGCGTCCGCGCGGGCCGCGAGGAACGCAGCCGGGTCGGAGTCCGGAGGGGGCGTTGGAGGCGCACCGTCAGGAGAACCCGGCAGCGGCGAAGCGGCCAACGGCATCAGCGAAGAAGTGGCGGAGGGCGCGGCGTGCGCGCCCAGGAATCCAGCGGCGGGGCGCGCCTTGATCAGCGCCGTGCGCAGGCTGTCGCGGACAAAATCATGCACCAGGGTTTGCTGGCGGAAGCGGACTTCGGTTTTGGCGGGATGGACGTTGACGTCGACTTCCTCGGGCGGCATCTCCAGAAAGAGCAGCACCACCGGGAAACTGGTGGGCGGAATCACGTTGCGATAGGCCTCGGTGATGGCGTGCATGAGCAGCCGATCACGGATAAGGCGCTTGTTCACAAAGATATAGATCGAATTGCGGTTGAGCTTCTGCAGCTCCGGTTTGGAGTAGAAGCCGCTGAGGCGGAGGACGCCGGGATCGCGGGCGGGCTGGTTGAGGTCTCGTTTCCACGGGGGCGGCTCGGGCAGGCCGGCGCGGGCCAGCGGGGTTTCAGCGGCCACGGGCAGCAGTTGGGCCAGCGTTTCCTTGCCGAAAATCTGGTAAATCCGCTCGGCGGTGCGCGCCACGGGCGGCGCGTTGACGATGGTGTGCGTAGCCGAGAGCAGTTCGAAGTGCTTCTCCGGGTGGGCCAGGGCGTAGTGGGTCACCAGCGCCGTCACGTGGGCCAGCTCGGTGCTCTCCGCGCGCAGGAATTTGCGTCTTGCCGGGGTATTGAAGAAGAGATCGTCGACGGCGACCGTGGTTCCGCGGGGCAGGGCAGCGTCGTCCACGTGCAGAATCCTGCCGCCCGCGATCTCGACGCGGGTTCCGGCCTCGGCTTGGCCGGTCGAGGAGCCGGTCGCGGTTTCAAGGGTCACGCGGGCCACCGAAGCGATGGAGGGAAGCGCCTCGCCACGGAATCCCAGGGTTGCGATGGAGAGCAGATCGTCCACGGTGCGCAGCTTGGACGTGGCGTGGCGCTCGAAGGCCAGCAGGGCATCGTCGCGGTTCATGCCCTGGCCGTCGTCGGCGACTCGGATCAGCCGCCGTCCGCCCGCCTCGACCTCGACGCGAATGCGGTCGGCGCCGGCGTCCAGCGCGTTTTCAAGCAGCTCCTTCACCACCGAGGCCGGACGGTCCACTACCTCGCCGGCGGCGATCTGGTTGGCAACCTGGTCGGGAAGAATGCGGATGCGGCCCATAAGCCTCTAGGGTAACGCAGGAAGGCAGGGATCAGAGATCAGGGTCAGGGATCAGGCCGGCTGACCGCCGGGACTCGGTTGCCGTCGGAGCTAAGTTCACGGAAGGCCCCAATCCACTTTCGGGCTGTTGCGTCGCATTCCCGATGGGCTATATTGACAAGGTGCCGAGCGGGCAAGCGGCTGCCAGGGGCCAGGAGGGGCTGATGAGCATTACCGACACGATCGGATTGGTGCTGAAGAGCAAGGGCGAGAACCGGGTTTTTTCGATAGCGCCGGAGCAGTCGGTTTACGAAGCGCTGGAGAAGATGGCCGAGCACGATGTCGGCGCCTTGCTGGTGGTCTCCGGCGATCGAGTGATCGGCATGTTGTCGGAGCGCGACTACGCGCGCAAGGGAGTGCTGATGGGCCATCCCGCCGAAGGAACCCAGGTCCACCAGATCATGACCAGCCCGGTGATCTCGGTGAGTCCGGAGCAGACTGTGGACGAGTGCATGACCATCATGACGGAAAAGCATGTTCGCCATTTCCCGGTGTTGCAGGATGACGCCGTGGTGGGATTGATCTCCATCGGCGATCTGGTGAAATGGGTGATCTCCGGCCAGGCGCAGACCATTCATGCGCTGCAGGGCTATATTGCGGGAGCTTATCCGGGATAGCTTCGATCGGCGCAACTGCCGCGAACAGGCGCAAAACCAAAATGCCGCCCGGAGGCGGCATCTCGCGAACGGAACGAGGAAGCGTCAGACGCCCATGCCGAACTCGCTGGTCGGCTGTTCGCCCGCGCCGGAGAAGAAGTCGTAGGGGGTGCGGCGGTTGAACTTGTAGCCCTTGCGCAGCTCATAGCCCAGGTAGATGCCCAACGCGGCCACCGCCATTCCCACAGAGAACCAGCCAATCACGCGCAAGGTGCTTCCCTCGCACTTCGCTTCGGCGTTGGACTCTTCCACAATCGTGAGCGGTTCGGGTACGGCGGACATGACGAGCGGCCTCCTAATACCTCTATGATACTCCAATTCCGGTTTTCTCCGCGCGCCTGGCCGGTGGGAAACAGGGCCGGTATTGTTTACTTCGCGGAGTCGATTCGGGAAAGCCAAAGAGCTTTTTCTGCCGGGGCGAGAAAGCTGGCGCGGATGGAGTTGGCCGCCAACTGGCGCAGTTCGTCGCGGGTAAAGCCTTGCTCGGTGTGGGCCAGCAGGTACTCGTTGGCCACATCGGAGCCGAAGAAGGCCGGGTCGTCGGAGTTGAGCGTGACCAGCAGGCCGGCGTCGAAGTAGCGGCGCAGCGGGTGCTGGGCAAAGGACGGGCAGACGCCGGTGCAGACGTTCGAGGTGAGGTTCAGCTCGATGGGCGTGGCGCGCGCCTTCAACTCCTCCATCAGGTAGAAGTCCTTGACGGCCGAAAGGGCGTGGCCGATGCGCTCGGAGCCGATGGAGAGCGCCTCGCGGATGGCCTCCGGCCCGGTGGTTTCGCCGGCGTGGTTGGTCAGGCGCAGGCCCGCCTGGGCCGCCTGGGCAAACAGGGCGCGGAAAGGCTCGGAGCGGGCGCGCCGCTCGTCTCCGCCCAGGCCGATGGCGATGATGGACGGGTATCGGGGGCGCATTTCGGTGGCCTTCTGAAAGACCCATTCGGCCTCGGCAACCGGGAAGTGGCGCACGGCGTCGAAGATCCAGTAGAGCGAGAGGCCCAGTTCGCGCCGGCCGCGTTCGCGGGCGCGTTCGAGGCCGGCAAAGATGGGTTCGAAGGCCGCCGGGTCGTGGTTGCGCGTCCTGTAGATGACGCCGACGGAGACGAAGACCTCGGCGTGGACCACGCCCTGCGCGGCGAGGCTCTCGATCATGCGCCAGGCGACCAACTCGTAGTCGTCGGGGTCGATGAGCAGTTGGCAGACGGCCTTGAAGGCGTCGAGGAAGCCGGTGAAGTTCGTGAAGCGGTAGAGGGCTTCGGCCTGGGGCAGCGTCAGGGGCCGCTCGTCATGGCGGACGCTCAGCTCGACCAGCGTTGCGGGCAGAATAGCGCCTTCGAGATGCAGGTGCAGCTCGGCCTTGGGCAGGCGGCGGATGAAGGCTTCTATGTCGGACACTCATACAGTTTAGTTCTGAACGGCACCGGACGGATTGGGCTTCGTGGTATCACCCATCTGCCGCAAAGAACGCGGCAGATATGGGGCACCCGGCCGTTGCGGGGCCGGTGTAAACTGATCTTTGCAAACTCCTGGAGCACTGAGATGCCGACCTGTACCCGATGTGGCTCTCGCAACGAAGAAGGCGCGCAGTTTTGCGGGAATTGCGGGGCACCTGTCTCTGTCGTGACAGATCCAAATCCGCCCTGCCCGAAGAACGTGGGTAGGAAGCTCGCCACAATACTTGGCGTAATCTTCCTGTGCTTTGTTCTTCTCGTTATATTCATGCCCAAAGCTCGTACCCCCGATTCAACACAATCAACGCCTTCCACGCCTTCAGCGGCTCAAAATGAAGCTCCTCGGTCTCCAACAGCCGGAGAAATGATCGCTAAAGCGAGAGATGCCGTTAGAATCGCCAAATCACCACATACCCTAATCAGAGAGAACGTCGATACGGGCGAGAAGGACTTCTCCGATGGAATCAGCTATCGTCCAATGGAAAAGAGTCCCGCAAGTGGTTTAGCGGCTCTGCCAGGTGAACAATGGTCACTGCCTGGCCACGTCTATGTTGAAATCGATGTCACTGGAGACGAAGAGGTGGAATTCGATGATGAAAGTGGCACCAAAGCAACGAGAGTGTTTCTCATAGGTCCAACAGCCGCGGATGTGGACTGGCCTGATGGAACCTCAGTGGACATAGATTCTGATGGCACTGTAACTGAAATAGGCAAAAATGGATGGATTACATCGAAAACCAGACCTAAGCCCCAGGCCGAGCCTGAGTCTGCTCCTGGTCCTGTTCCCGCTTCTGCTCCTTCTCCTGAGCCTGCTCTCTCGTTTCAACCATCTCCCGAATCGACAGATGTGAGTCCAGCGCCAGTTGCCGCGCAGCAAGAAACTTCCGGTTCCCCGTCCGCGCCCCAAGCAACCGAAGTTACTCAAGGGCAGACCCCAGATCAGGTAGTAGCGATCCTCGGGCCGCCAATTTCCATCACAACGGGTCCAGCCCCCGTCTACAACTACCCGCATCTCTCAATTGTTTTCGCGAGAGGGAAGGTCTGGAAGATTCATCAGTCTCAGTAGCCGCCCTTCATGCGCGTGCGATAGTTTTTTCAAGAAGCCGCACTTAACGAGTATTAGCGGTATGAAAGTGGACGAAACCGGGCGGCGAACTATCGTAATAGTGGTGTTCAACGCAGCACCCAGCCAATGACTCAACAGTCAGAGCGACAAGCCTGTATGCTTCGCAGTTTCAGCCTTCAGAATAGCCACAGCAATAGCCCTGATCATACTGACGCTTGCCGGAAAGAGCTTACCTTTCACTTTCTCAAAGACGGTCTGGTCGCATAGCGCCGCTGCAAACTCATGCCCTGAAGACGTCAAGCGTAATGGCACAGCACCCCACGAACGACGCCCGTCAACGCCCCTTCGAAAACCAACGTCACGGCTTCCGTCGTCGCCTTCAACGTATTGGTCATCGACTAATAAGCGGAGGTGAAGTTCAAACTTAGGATCGTCGTAATCGAGCCCAGCGGCCTTCAGTTCTTGAATATTAGTGGTCGTTCCTGGCGCATCACGAAAACCCTGTAGAAGTTTTCTCAGATAGTCCGCCTCTGGCTTCATCTCCCGTTCCCTCCTGATGGATTCTTTAGGCTCTTCGCCCCATCCCCGGCAACGCTGACCTGGACTAACGTTTACGCCCTCCATCAATTCCTGGCCATGTCCACTTGCCTGGTACCCCACCCTCGAACTCTTTTCTGTTGCAAGGGTGGGAGACCACGAGCTACGTGGCCTGGTTTACGGCATGCTGCGTATCATCCAAATAATTGTACTGCGTAACGAAACGGCAGGTGGCCCGGTCATCAACCCCTTGAACTGCCCTGAGCGATGAGAAGTTGTGACCCGTTCATCGCGGTCTTATTGCGATGAGCGGGTCTTGAGGTCAGGTCGTGGCCGTGTGACCCAGCTTTCGCGTTTGGGACCTGGGAGAACGCCTATAGCCCAGCGAACTCCGAGCGGTGGCGGCTGTAGAGGAAGTAGATGACCAGGCCGATGGCGAGCCAGATGAGGAAGCGCATCCAGGTGATGATGGGCAAACCGGCCATGAGCAGGAAGCAGAAGAAGACGCTGAGCGCCGGAATGACGGGGCCAAAGGGAACGCGGAAGCCGCGGCGGCGTTGCGGCTCGCGGTAGCGCAGCACGATGACGCCGGCGGAGACCAGGACGAAGGCGAAGAGGGTGCCGATGTTGGAGAGATCGGCCAACGTGCCGATGTCGAAGAGGCCGGAGGGGATGGCCACCGCGAAGCCCGCCACCCAGGTGGAGAATGCCGGAGTGCGAAAGACGGGGTGCACATTGCTGAAGACCTTGGGCAGCAGGCCGTCGCGGGACATGGAGAACCAGACGCGCGACTGGCCGAGCTGGTAGACGAGAATCGACGAGAGCATGCCCATGATGGCGCCAACGAGGACCACTAGCCTGATCCAGTGGAGGGAATGGCCGCCGGGAAGGATGGAGAGCTTCTTGAGGGCATTGACCACCGGAGCGGCGTCGCCCACCATGGAGTGCCAGGGTACCAGGCCGGTAAGGCAGACGGCCACGGCCACATAGAGCGCCGTGCAGATGACCAGCGTGGCGATGATACCGATGGGCAGGTCGCGCTGCGGGTTGCGGCACTCCTCCGCGGCTGTTGAGACCGAGTCGAAGCCAATGTAGGTGAAGAAGATAATCGACCCGCCGGTGAGCACGCCGCTCCAGCCTTTGGGCATGAAGGGATGCCAGTTGCCCGGATGGATGAAGCCGATGACGGAGAAGACGAAGATGAGAATGGCGATGAGCTTGATGCTCACCATCATATTGTTGGTGCTGGCCGACTCGCGAATGCCGCGGACGAGGATCACCGTGAGGATGAGAACGATGAGGAAAGCGGGAATGTTGAAGCCGAAGTGCCAGCCGGGGTGGTAGAGCCAGTTGCCGGCCAGATCCTGGAGGCCGTCGGGGAGATAGGCGGGCGAGATCCACATCGCCGAGGGATGCAGGCCGAACCAATCCAGCAGGTCCACCACATGGGCGGCAAAGCCGACGCTGACGGTCATGTTGGAGCCGGCATACTCGAGAATCAGATCCCAGCCGATGATCCAGGCGATCAGCTCGCCCATGGTGGCGTAGGTGTAGGTATAGGCCGAACCGGCGATGGGAATCATGGAGGCGAGTTCGGCGTAACAGAGGCCGGTGAGCGCGCAGACGATGGCCACCAGGACCAGGGAAAGCGCGATCGCCGGACCCGCGCCGGGACGGCCGGCCAGCGCGGTGTGGGTGATGACGTAATGAATAAGCGGCGTATTCACCACGCTGGTGGCGTCGAACTGCTCGCCGGAGATGGCTGTGCCGATGACCGTGAAGATGCCCGAGCCGATGACGGCCCCGATGCCGAGCGCGGTCAGCGACCAGGGGCCGAGGGTCTTCTTGAGCCGGTGCTCGGGTTCCTCCGCGTCACGGATCAGCTTGTCGATCGACTTGCGGGCAAGCAGTTGACTGGCCAGTGCGGTTCTCCTCGTTCACTTCGGTTGCGGAATCCCGCTGACTGGGCTGGCTAGCGCTTGGAGACTCCGCGCGCCATCTTCTTCACCTTTCTCTTCTTTTCGCCGCGAGCTCCGGTGCGCTTGGCCTTGGGAACGGCCTTTTTGCGGGCCTCGCGCTTCAGTTTCTTCCGTTCCAGCTTGTCTTCGATCTTGGTGGTGTCGGCCACGTGTAACCTCTTTCGCTGCAATCTCTTCGGGGATTCCCGCAAATCGGGCAGGTGTGACCCTTATGTTAACAGGGATTTCTCCGGTGCGAAAGCGGCCGACGGACACGCCTGGACCACATTCGCAATCCGCGATTCTGGGCCGCGACCCTGGCTCCTAGCCGGGCTGGCAGATGGAAACGGCGCACCGCGCATTTCCAGCGTACAATGAAATCAGACCAGAAAGTGACCAGCCTGCTCGGCTCCGGCCGTTCTTCCGCTTCTGACGAGCTCCGCACCCCACGCAGCAATCAACGAGCAACCAGCAACCAGTTGACCGGAGTTCGTCATGCGTTCCGACAAGATACATCGCGCGCTTGCGCAGGGAATGAACCGTTTTGAAGTCTGCCAGCTTGTGGCCAAGGGCGTAAAAGCCACCCACAAGACCGGGTCGCGCTTTGAAGATTCCATCAACGACGTGCTGCAGTACCTGGGCACCCATGAAACGAACAAGGCAGGGATGCATCCGGCGATCCCGCAGGTGAGCATGAAGAGCCTCAAGCCGGCCGCGTAGCGAGGCAGGGGTCAGGGGTCGGGTATCAGTCGCAGGCGAGCGTTAAGAGGCTCAGTCAGGCTGCTCTGTTCTGTCCGGAAGCTCTGGATTTGACGCCAAATGCAAAAAAGGGACGGCAGCGCTGCCGTCCCTTTTCTGTGTGTAATCGTGATGCCGAACTCATCCGCGCTGCCGGGCTGGTTGACCCGGCGAGGCTTGAATCGGACGGTCTGAACTAGACGACCTGAACGTTCTCAGCCTGCCAGCCCTTGGGACCCTTGGTCACGTTGAACTGAACCTTCTGGCCTTCCTGCAGCGAGCGGAAACCGCTCGACTGAATGGCGGTGTGATGGACAAAGACGTCCTCGCCGTTTTCGCGGCTCAAAAATCCAAACCCCTTGGCGTCGTTAAACCACTTGACTGTGCCTGTTTCCATTGTGTGTTGCTCCTCTTAATTGATTTACCGCGAACGCAATGTGGAAGTTTGCGAGTAGGCGGTAACCGGAACAGGCAAGAACTTCAGATCGAATTCTACGATTGCATTGAGTGTAGCACGGATTGGCAAATCTCTGTTAGAAAGATCGGGCTGCGGGCGGGAAGGGCCGACTGGGAGAGTCCCGTTCGCGTTTCCCACAAAGATTGGGGCTGGCCGTCGATTTCGCTTCACAAATGGTGCACTATGTGGCCTATACTGCTTTCAGAGTGAGGGTTGCATCCCGATTGCGGTGTCCTCCTCGTCACTCCCATGGCTACGCGAGATTCCCAGAAGCGCGCCCCCGACCCGCCGCCGGCGATCCCCAACCGCCTGTACTTCAAGATTGGAGATGTGGCGAGCATCAGCGGCCTCGAAACCTACGTGCTGCGCTTTTGGGAGACGCAGTTCCCCCAGCTCAAACCCAACAAGAGCGGAACCGGGCAGCGGCTTTACCGCCGCCGCGACGTGGAACTGGTTCTGGAGATCAAGCGCCTGACCCACGCCGAGGGATACACGCTGGCCGGCGCCCGCCATGCCCTTGAAAAGGCACACTGGCGCCCCGCCTTGCAGCCGCCAGTTCCCCAGCGCGATTTGTATTCCGTTCCCGAGCCCGAAGCGCAACCTGATTCGCAGTCGAACCTGCCGCTGATCGTCGCCGACTCCGCCCAGCAGCGTCTGGATGCGGTTGCCTCGGTCATCGGCCACGCTCGCGCCGAACTGCGAGAGATTGCCTGTCAGTTGGCCTCGCCGGTTCCGGGCGCTGCGCGCCGCCGCGCCCGGCTGGTCGCAGTGCCGCGCCCTTCAGACTCTCTCTTCCCCGCGTAGGCGGCACAGGCCTCGGAGAAACCGGCTCTAGGAATCTGAGCTGCCTCACAAATGGAATATCCCGGGCGATCTTCTGCCGGGTGGAGACTCCCGCCTGCCGCCGCTGGTACACTGACCGGGCAAGGAGATTCTTCGGACAACGCAATGGTTGAGTTGTTGCCATCCATTTTGTCGGCGGATTTTGCTCATCTGGCGGAAGAGGTTGCCGCGGCGGAGCGGGGCGGCGGCACGGTGATCCACGTGGATGTGATGGACGGGCATTTTGTGCCCAACATTACGCTGGGGCCCCCGGTGGTCAAGAGCCTGCGCAAGGCGACCAGCCTGCCGCTCGACTGCCACCTAATGATCGAGAACCCGAATGAGTATATTTCGGCGTTTGCCGATGCCGGGGCCAACTGGTTGAGCGTGCATTACGAGGCCTGCCCCCACCTTCACCGCTCGCTGGAACTGATCGCCGAGCACGGAATGCGTCCGGGCGTGGTGCTGAATCCGGCTACCAGGGTCGATCTCCTCATGGAGATTCTGCCCATGGTTAATCACGTGCTGATCATGAGCGTGAATCCAGGCTTCGGCGGGCAGGAATTCATCCCTTTTTCGCTCAATAAGATTCGCCGGCTTGTCCAATTGCGCCAGGAACTGGGGCTGGCGTTTAGAATCGAAGTGGACGGCGGCGTGGCTCACGACACGGTGGCCCGGATCGTCCAAGCAGGTGCGGAGTTGCTGGTGGCCGGCAACGCCGTCTTCGGCGCCGGCCACGCGGAGCGGGATGCGCGCGCTCTGCTGGCCGCGGCTCGCGAGGCGGCAAACGAATAAGCGAGCGGGATTCTGAAAATATCAGTGAATGGCGGATGGCTTGTCGACGGGCCTTCGCCGCGATGAGGTGGTATGAACCGGCTGTCCAAATTGTCCAGATTGTCCCAATTGTCCACGAAGATCGCCGCGGTCGCTCTTATAGTGCTGCTAGTGAGCGGTATGTCCGCCCGGGCGGCGGTAAAGTCCAAGAAGAAGAAGGACCAGGACTTGAGCGCCAACCCGCTGGCTGGCGTGAACTCCAAGCAGCCTGACAAGGAACTCTTCGACAAGGCCATGATCGCCATGAAGAAGGGCCGCTACGACGTGGCACGGCTCGATCTACAGACCATGCTCAACACGTATCCCGAGTCGGAGTACCGGATGCGCGCCAAGCTGGCCGTAGGCGACAGTTGGTTCAAGGAGGGCGGTTCCGCGGCCCTGACCCAGGCCGAAGCCGAGTACCAGGACTTCATCACCTTCTTCCCCAATGCCCCGGAGGCAGCCGAGGCGCAGATGAAGGTCGGCGACATCTACTACCAGCAGATGGAAAAGCCCGACCGCGATTACAACAACGCACAGGAAGCAGAGCGAGAGTACCGGAAGATGATCAACATGTTCCCGGACTCGACACTGGTGCCTCGCGCCAAGCAGAAGCTGCGCGAGACCCAGGAGGTTCTGGCCGAGCGCGAGACCCAGATCGGTCTCTACTATGAGAGCCGCGAGAACTTTAACGCCGCCATCGCCCGGCTGAAGACGGTGGTCGATACCTTCCCGCTTTACTCCAAGAGCGACCAGGCGCTGCTGGGCATCGGAGATGCCTATATCGGCGAGGCCCACCGAATCCAGAGTGCGCCCAACCTGCCCGGCGCCATCAAGGAGCGGCTGCGCGCCGTCTACCAGGACCGGGCCGCGTCAGCCTACGCCAAAGTGATTACGCGCTATCCGATGGCCCCTCACGTCGAGGATGCCCGCGACCGTCTGGTAGCCATGAACCGCCCCGTTCCCGAGCCCACCTCGGATGCGGTTGCCGAGAGCGACGCCGAAGTGCGCAGCCAGCAGCCTTTGCGTTTTACCGACAAGACCTTCGACATCATCAAGCATGGTCCCACGGTGGTGCAGGCAGCCCATGTGGGCGAACCCAGCCTGGACGATCCCAAGCGGACCCTGGCGCCGGATATCACGAAGGAGAATATCGCCCTCTTCAGCGACGCCGTTAACGCCGGCAGACCGGCCGCGTCGCTCATCGGCGCAGTGGCGCCCACTGGCCCCAATGAGCCCCCGCGCAGCGACCAGCCCTCCACGGCGCCGTTGCAGCTTGAGGCGCCGGCGGGCGGTACCGGCGTGGGCGTCCAGGTTGTGAGCGCGCCCGCCGCTCCAGCTGCCGATACCAACGCCGTCATCAAGGCCGTCGGTCCCACTAACACCGTTCTGCCCGCCGCTGAGAAGCCAGTCGAGGCCCCCAACCAAGTGAATGAGATCAAACCCGGCTCGGCTGCGGTTTCCTCCACTGCCGACGCCAAAACGAAGAAACCCAAGGCCGATCTAAGCGACGAGTCCTCGAGCAAGAAGAAGAAAAAGAAGGGTCTCGCCAAGCTGAATCCGTTCTAAGCGCGAATTTGAGACCCATGATGGATGAGCCAGGGGCCTTGCGGCGGCCCCTGGCTTTTTTGCGGGAAACAACCGCGGCTTGCGCTGGCACTGGGAACCGGGCCGGCCAAAAGGAAATGCAGGTTGAGAGCCGCGGTCTCCGGCTATGGGCAGATCAGGATATGCGAGCTCCTTGGCGGCTCAACGGCCCGGACTTTTTCGGAGAGCGCCGTAGAGCCGGCGCTGGTTTTGCAGGGCTAATGTACAGGCAAGAGCCCGCAGCCTTCGCCGCCTGGGGTTCCCCTTCGACCCGAAATCGAGCGGCCCCGCCTTGACACAACGAGCCAGGCCCTTGATGCTTAACAGTTCAATCCATTTTCCAGCGCAGGGAGTTCCGGGTTTGCGGGTTCGCGTCTTTTATCACGACAAATGCTATGACGGAGCTTGCTCAGCCGCGTTGTTCACACGCTTCCATCGTGAGCGCATCGCCGCCGGGGCCAGCTATGAGTATCGCGGGCTGGTGCACCGAGCCGGCGCGCTCTTCGACGAGAGCGAATTTACCGGCGATGAGAACGCCATCGTCGACTTCAAGTACTCGCCGTCGCCCAGGGTCACGTGGTGGTTCGACCACCATCTGTCGGCGTTTCTCACCCCCCAGGATGGGCAGAACTTCCTCGCCTGCAAGCGGGACCCGGAGTGCGGGGCGCGCAAGTTCTTCGACCCCGATTACATCTCCTGCACCGGCTTTCTGGCGCACATTGCCGCGACGCGCTTCGGCTTCGACACGGCACCGGTGGCGGAGCTGATCCAGTGGGCCAACATTGTGGACGGCGCGCAGTATGAGAGCGCCGAATCGGCCGTCGAAATGGCCGCTCCGGCCATGAAGCTGACGCTGATTATCGAGTCTACCCAGGACCAGGACTTCATTCCCCGGCTCATTCCGCTGCTGACCGGGATGCCGCTGGCCGAGGTGCTGAGCCAGCCTTTTGTGGCCGAGCTGCTGCCCCCGCTTCTGGAGCGCCACAGGCAGGCCATCGAGCTGATCCGAGGCCGAAGCGAGGAGCGTAACGGCACCATCTTCTTCGACATTACTGACCAGCCGCAGGAGGGATACAACAAGTTCATCCCCTACTACCTACACCCCCAGGCCACTTATTCGATCGGGCTGTCGAAGTCCAGCTTCCGCACCAAAGTCTCTGTCGGCTCGAACCCCTGGACAAAGGCCGACCCGGCGAAGATGGTGAATCTGGCGCAGATGTGCGAGCGCTACGGAGGCGGCGGCCACGCCCGGGTGGGGGCCATCAGCTTCCCGCCCGACCAGGAAGACCGGGCGCGAGCGGCCGCGGCGGAGATTGTGGCGGAGCTGCGGGCGAAAAACCCGCTGGGATAGGGCAAAGCCACACCTCGATCTCAGCCCGAACTTCAAACACATTGCCGGAGGCGATGTGACCAGGCTATTTGCCGTCTGTGCGCTTGGTCTAGCTACGGTTTCGCCTTCAAGCTGGGCCAGTCGGCGCGGCGGCGCTCGAGGAAGGCTCTGACGCCCTCCCTGAAGTCCTCGCTGGAACGCTCCTGGGCGTTGGCCTCGATGGCGTCTTCCAGTTCCTCGTCCAGCCGGCGGCGGGAGTGGGCGGCCAGCAGCCGCTTGACGGCGTGCATGGCGTGGGGGCTGTTCAACAGCAGCGTCTGGGCCAGGGCCTGGGCCGACTGCATCAGCTCTTCCGCGGCCACAATCTGCGTAACCAGGCCCAATTGCAGGGCTTCCTGGGCCTTGATCAGCCTGCCGGTCAGCAGCAGTTCGCGGGTGCGCTTCTCGCCCACCTGGCGGAGCAGGAACGAAGCGGCGATGGCCGGGACAAAGCCCACCCGCACTTCGTTGTAGCCGAACTTGGCCTCGGGCACGGCAAGGGTGAAATCAGCCAGCGTGGCCAGGCCCATGCCCCCGGCGACGGCCGGACCGTTGACGGCTGCGATCACCGGCTTGGGGAACTCATAGAGGGTGCGCAGCGCCAGGGCCATGTTCTCCGAGTCGCGGCGATGGTCCTCGGGCGTACGGGCGTGGATGGTCTCCAGGTGCTCCATATCCAGGCCGGCGCAGAAGGCCGAACCGGCTCCGGTCAGGATCACCACGCCACAGCCACAGGTCTTCGCCTCGCGCAGGGCCAGGGTGAGCTCTTCAATCAGCAGCGGGCAGAGAGCGTTGCGCTTGTCCGGGCGGTTGAGGGTGATGGTCTTTACCCCGTCGGCGGATTGGGTGAGGATGTGCTTGAAGCGGGTCATGAAGAACTCCTACGGCGGCCGGCCACGTGATCGGTTCCAACGTGGAGAAGCCTATCGTAGCGCAGGTTTGCCTTGCCATGCCGGTGATTCGGATCACCGTCTTTTCTAAGGGAGGCAGCTTCACCGGCTGCGCAGGGGATTGCTGAAGATTTGCGTCAGCGCGGATCGATCGCAGCGCGAAGTGCCGGCGACATAGAATAATTTTTCTTGTCTGTTTATTACTTTGGTTCGCGATTCTTCCGGTTTTTCCGGGTATAATGGGGAAATCTTTGGTTTGCCTCCAAGTTTCCACTTGACAATTATGGTTCGCTTCCCCGAAAGTAACGCATATAGCGGTGCGAAAAGGCACCCCGGGGTTCCTGCTCTGGCACTCCGCACCAGCCCATGGCTATCGCCGTTGTGAGTGTGGAAGCACGCGAAGTGTTGCGGTGCGATTATTGTGGTCTGGTTCAATTCAGGACCAGCAACTCTCTTTGCAGAAGATGCCACAGGCCAATCGTTGTGGAGGAGCCTTTGCCACTGACGCCGCAACTTGTGGCCAGCCAGTCTGCTCCTGCTTCATCCGAGGCCGGGTTGCAGGTTGCCGGACAGGTGCGCGAGATTCGCAAGGCGCGCCACCTGAGCCAGCGGCAGGTGGCCAAGCGTATGCAGGTGCCCCGTACCTATATCTCGAAGATCGAAAACGGCAAGGCGATCCCCACGGTTGGTTCGCTGGAGCGGCTGGCCGCGGCCCTCGATGTGGACGTGTGCCACCTGGTGCGGGACGCCCGCAGCCGCCGCGACGAGGAGGTAGCCTCGATTCTTGCCGACCCGTTCCTGGCCGAGATTGCCGCTTTGCTTCCCCATCTGGACTCGATGCACCGGATGCTGTTTTCAGGCGCGGTGCGGGACGCAGCCCTGGGCCGCCGACGCACCGCATAGGGCCCGGAGGGATCAGGGGACCGGGAACATTTCGTTTCCGGTTCTGGCAGTGGGCCGCGAAGATCTCTGAAGCGAAAACGGCCCTGCCCGCGCGGTGCGATTTGCCGGGAGCGGCTAGCGATTGCGGGGCAGATTGCGGCTCCGTTTGTAAGCTAGATTGCGGCTGCCGAGCGCTTGTGCTACGGTCGATACTGCACTATTCCGGCTCCTACCGAGGGAGGAGTTTACCCCGGCAAGGAATCTGCAGTGAGCAAGCGGTCCGTTGATCCGTTCCGGCGTGCCATCCTCCGGCATTCCGTTTGGATGCCGCCAGAGCGCCGGCCCTTGAGCGGCAGGAGCAGTTTAGAGGCGAATCCTTTGTATTCATCCGGCACGCTGCGCATCCATGAGCTGACCTCGGAGGAGCGCGCTGTTTATGCGACGCTGAAGCCAGAGCGCCTGCCCCAGCACGTGGCCATCATCATGGACGGCAACGGCCGCTGGGCCGGCCACCGCTCGCTCAAGCGGTTTCAGGGCCACCAGCAGGGCGCCAACAGCGTACACCTGGTCATGGAAACCGCCTCCCGCATTGGTTTGCCCTGGCTCACGCTATACGCTTTTTCCATGGAGAACAGCCTGCGCCGTCCCCGCGCCGAAGTCAACTTCCTCATGCGCCTGCTGAAGACCTACCTGGAGAGCAACCTGCAGCGCATGATGGACAACAACGTGCGCATGAGATACATCGGACGCACTCACGAGCTGCCTCCCGAGGTTCAGGACAAGATGCGCTGGGCCGAAGAAGCCACGGCGCGCAATACCGGCACCACGCTTACCCTGGCCCTGAATTACGGTGGCCGCTCGGAGCTGGTGGACGCATTTCGCTCTCTGGCGGCCGAGATCGAGCTCAAGCACATCAGCCCAGGCCGCATCACCGAAGAGGATATTCACCGCCATCTCTACACGGCTCACATGCCCGACCCGGACCTGCTGATTCGCACCTCGGGCGAGATGCGGCTTTCAAACTATCTCTTGTGGCAGGTGGCCTACACGGAGATTTTCGTCACCGAACGGCTCTGGCCGGACTTTCGCGGTATCCATCTGCTGGAAGCCATCGCCGACTTCCAGCGCCGCGAACGCCGCTACGGCGGCTTGAGCAAGGGTTCCGGCGAAGTGGACGAAGAGGCGGAACGGGTCAAGATCGTGGCGGGCTGATTACCTTCGTTATTCCTCAGGTTTTTAACGTTTACAAGGTTGATCTTGCCGGCACATGCTGACGAAGATCGAAGGTGGAGGCAAGAATTCATTGGAAAACATGAAGAAGGCGCCGAAGTCAGAGGATTCCCCGGCCACGGCGAAGCAGTTGGCCGATAAGTTGCGCTTCCGGCTGAAGGAAGCAATGGCGCAGCGCGGAGGCTCCGACGCATTCGTGCATTGGCTGCGATCGGACGGCAAGAGAAGCGCGTGATTTGGTGATATTTACGCAGAATGCTATTGAGATGACTTTTGTTTCAGTGGCATGTGAACCGGTGCCGGCGCATCTAGTTGGCACCAGCAAATGAAGGGTACGGTTTGAAGCCCCATCCCTAAAGGAACTGGGATGCGGCGACACTGGGTTGTGAATGGATTGACGGATGCACCCTGCCCCGGCGGTGTATTCTCACCCTGGGCATGAAACGCATCCTTACCGCTCTGGTTTTGATTCCGTCGGTCCTCCTCCTGGTCTTTCTCTGGCCGAGTTGGCCGTGGCTGTTTACGCTGGTCGTTGCCGGGGTGGCCGCGCTGGCCGGCTGGGAATATCTGGGCCTAGCGGAGCGGAGCGGAGCCAAGCCGCCGCGCGTTGCGGTGGTGGTGGCCATTTTCGTACTGTTTGCCGGCAACTTTGAATATCCCGACCAGACCGCGCCCATCTTCGGCGGTCTCAGCCTGGGACTGCTGATCTATTGCACCTTCCGCTCGTCCATCGACCACATGATGGCGGATACGGCGGTCTCCATTTTCTGCCTCCTGTACGTGGGACTCACCCTGATTGCCCTGCCTGCCCTGCGCGAGCAGACCAATGGCCCCTCGCTGGTGGCCTTTTTGCTGTGTGTGGTTTGGGTGGGAGACATTTTTGCGCTTTACGTTGGCCGCGCCTGGGGCCGGCTCAAGCTGGCGCCTTCGCTGAGCCCCAACAAGACCTGGGAGGGCACGCTGGGTTCGATGGCGGGCAGCCTGCTGGCCGCTGGAGGCCTGCTGGGCCTGGAACATCTGTTAACGACGCAGTGGGACAAGGTCTGGCTCTCCTACCCGGAGAACCTCTGGTATTGGCTGGGGCTGGCCGCGCTGGTCAATGTAGCCGCTCAAGTGGGCGATCTGGCCGAGTCGGCGCTCAAGCGCTCGGTGGGGGTCAAGGACTCCGGCTCCCTGCTTCCCGGCCATGGTGGTGTGCTAGACCGCATCGACGCGCTGCTGTTTGCCGCTCCGGTGCTGTGGTACGCTCAGGTTATTCACCTGCGGTTCTGATGGGTTTTTCGCACCCTGCTTTTTGGAACGGATCGGATGGAATGGGCAAAGCAAGCGGGTTCCACCAGACAGGTTCCACTAGGCGCCGCGGGATTTCAAAGATACCTTGAAGCGACTTGCCATTCTCGGTTCCACCGGCTCCATCGGGCAGAGCACCCTCTCCATCGTCGAGCAGTTCCCCGACCGCTATCAGGTGGCCGCGCTGGCAGCCGGGCGCAACCTCGACGAGACATTCGCTCAGGCTGTTCGCTGGCGGCCGCGGGTGGTCTCGCTGGCCAGCGAAGAACTGGCAAGGGAGCTGGCCGCGCGCCTGCGCCAGGCCGGCGTTAACGGGATTGAGATTGTTCACGGGACCGAAGGGACGGTCGCCTGCTCGACGCTGCCCGAGGCGGACTTCGTGGTTTCGGCGATTGTGGGCGTGGCTGGCCTGGAGGCGACCCACGCGGCCATCCTGGCCGGCAAGCCCGTGGGACTGGCCAACAAGGAGTGCATGGTGGCCGCCGGCGAGATTCTCACTCGCGCCGCCCGCGAGCGCAACGTCCCCATCCTGCCCATCGACAGCGAGCACAATGCGGTGCATCAGTGCCTGCGGGTGGGCGCTCATTCCGAGGTGAAGACCATCTGGCTGACGGCCTCCGGCGGCCCGTTCCGGCAGTTTCCGCTCGATCAGTTTGCCACCATTACGCCAGAGCGGGCGCTCAAGCACCCCACCTGGGTGATGGGCCGGCGCATCACCATCGACTCGGCCACCATGCTGAACAAAGGCCTGGAAGTGATCGAGGCCTGCCGGCTCTTCGCTGTGCGGCCCAGCCAGGTGAGGGTCATGGTGCATCCGCAGTCCACGGTTCACTCGCTTGTGGAGTACGTGGACGGCTCCATCCTGGCGCAGATCTCCGTCACCGACATGCGCCTGCCCATCCTCTATGCGCTGGCCTTCCCGGAGCGTCCCGCCTCCACGCTCACCTTCGACATGGCCGCGCTCAGCCACCTGGACTTCGAGCCTCCCGATCTGGAGCGCTTCCCCTGCCTGCGCCTGGCCTTCGAGGCCGCCGCAAAAGGCGGAGCCCATTGCATCGCCCTCAACGCCGCCGACGAGGTCGCCGTGGAGGCCTTCCTCGACCGCCGCATCCCCTTCATGGGCATCCCGCGTACAATTGAAAGAGTGCTTGCCGCCACGCCCGAGGCGCACCCCGCCACCATCGCCGAGGTGCTCGCCGCAGATAGGGCGGCACGTGAAACTGCTCGCACCATAGTGGACCAATCTGTTGCGCTGACGGCTTAGTCCAGGGCGCTTTGTTGAGGGAAAGACCGTACTGAGGAAGCCGCGATGACGAATGACCAAACTTCGTTCTTCAAGAGATCCCATTTCTCGATCATAGTTTTGTTGTCGTGCTTTGCGGTACAAAGTGCGGTTAACCTGGCCTACGGCAATAACTCGCCCGAAGAGCGGGCAAGCGCCTTCAATATAGCAATTTTCGCATTGCTTGCCGCCGTGCTTGCCTATGGCTGGTATGCACTGTGGAGGCAGTTCCAAAGGAGCTTCGCCGCCGTTGCTATTGTCATTTCGTCGCTTTTAATCGCGGCCTCGGTTCATTCCATCCATGCCTTTGCGGGCAAAGCGAATATGGTATCTGCATATTATTCAGCCCGCTGGCTGGTTTTTGAATTGATCCTGATAATTCAGCTCATCATCTATCTGTTGGAAAGCACAGAGCAGCAGCATGAGGAACTGTCCATCCGCCAGGTGCTCTTCGCCGTCGGAGCGCTGGAGCTGTTGATTGCTCCCCTGACCGGCATCGCGTGCCTCGCGGCGGATGCCTCCTGCATGGTCCTCTGCTGGTTGCAGGTATTAACTCTGCCTGCGGCCGTCATGATTCAGGGGAGGGGGCCCGTCGCAATCTTCCAGCAAATCTTCCCGTCCCTCGTGATCGCCGTGCTGCTCTGCACATCTTTGCGGCGCGGGATGGTGAGGAACGTGGTAGGAAAGTTTTTCAAAGCGCTCGGCAAGGCCTCCGCTCGCGGAGGTTACAGTTCCGGATATCGAATGGGGTTGTCGCAGTCAAAGTCGTGCGGTCGCTGCGGAAAAACTGTGGCAAACTTTTACGGAGCAGGGCAACGCTGCCCGCACTGTGGCTGTTATTGGAGCTTTGAGAGAAACATTGGATTTCGCAAGTAGTTGAATGTTGGTCATCTATGCATGAATTTCTAGTTTCCGCCCTCGCCTTTATCGTTCTCGTCGGCGTCATGGTTGTGGTCCACGAGTTCGGCCACTTTGCCGTCGCCAAGCTCTGCCGGGTCCGTGTCGAGGCCTTTTCCTTCGGCTTTGGGCCGCGCCTCTTCGGCGTCAAGTCCGGCGACACCGACTACAAGGTCTGCCTGCTGCCCCTGGGCGGATACGTCAGGATGGCCGGCGAGAACTTCAGCGAACTCAGCGACGCCGCCAAAGGCACGGCCACCGTCGCCCCTCCGGACGACCCCGGCGCACTCACCTCCCATCCCCGCTGGCAGCGCATCCTGATCGGCTTTGCCGGACCCTTCGCCAACTTCGTCCTGGCTTTCGTGTTGATGGTCTTCTACTTCAACTGGATCAATGAAGTTCCCAAGTTCGAGGTGAGGACCGCGACCGCCGAATGGGTGACGCCAGGCTCGGCGGCAGCTCAGGCCGGACTTGAACCCGGCGACGTCATAATCCACTTCGACACCGCCGACAATCCCGGCTGGGAAGTGGTTAACGAGCGCCTTAAATTCAACGCGAATCAGGCAGTTCCGGTCACCGTCGAGCGCGGAGGCAAGAGGATCAATCTCTCCTTGCGCGTGCCCGCCGAAGCCAAGTCCGACGATTTCGACCTCACCGACACGGGAATTCTGCCCGAGGTCGTGTCCGGCCCGATCCGTGTGCAGGAAGTGATGCCGGGCACACCGGCGGAGCAGGCCGGCTTCCGCGCCGGCGATGCGATCCAGTCCGTCGATGGCCACGCGTTCCATTTCGTGCTGACGCTGCAGGCCTACATGAAGGCCGGCCAGGGCAAGCCGATGTCGCTCGTGCTGCTGCGCAACGGCGCCACTCTGCCTCCCATTGTGGTTCAGCCGACCAAGATGGATTCCGCCTGGAGGTTGGGGTTTGTAGCCGCCGCCATTCCATATCGCAACGAGCCGCTTCCGCTCAACAAGGCGGTTGCCAAGTCCACGGCGTTTTGCTCCGCCAACTCCTTCCTGGTTCTGGAGTTTATCGAGCGGCTCTTTTCGCGCAAGGTTTCCGTCACGCAAATCTCCGGTCCGCTGGGGATCGCCCGCGCGGCCGGCGACGCGGCGGAGATCAAAGATTGGTCCTCGAAGTTCGATCTGGCGGCGGCGATCAGCCTGAACCTGGGCATTATCAATCTGCTGCCTTTTCCCATCCTCGACGGGGGCATGATCTTTATTCTGCTCATAGAGAGCGTGCGGCGCCGCGACATCAGCATCGACGTGAAGGAGCGCATCTACCAGGCGGCGTTTGTGGTAATTGTCGCTTTCTTCGCCTTCGTGATCTTCAACGACGTGACCAAGATGTTCGCGCACCTGAAGCCGTAGAACAGGGGTCAGGGATCAGGGATCAGAGATCAGATTGACTCCTGGTGAGAGAGCTTGCCGGATGCCAGTTACGACCGAAGTGAGGGTACGCTATGCCGAAACCGATCAGATGGGCATCGTCTACTATGCCAACTATCTGGTCTGGTTTGAGATCGGGCGCGTAGAACTGCTGCGGACTCTAGGACTTGCGTACAGCCAGTTGGAAATCGATCACCAGTGCATCCTGCCCGTGATCGAGGCTAGTTGCCGCTATCGCGCCCCCGCCAGGTACGACGATGAGATTCTGATTGAGACCCGTCCTTCGCTGCTGCGCGGTTCGGTGCTCAAGTTCGCCTACCGCATCTTGCGAAAGGCTCCAGAGGGAAAGGAGCCTGCGGTCCTGGCCGAGGGCGAGACGGTGCATGTGGTCTGCGACGATCAGTTGAACCGTAAGCGCCTGCCGGAGAAGTATGCGGCGGCGCTGCGCGCGATGATGGCGGCGGAGTAGGGCGGCCCAAGCAGGCCGAAGTTTGGGAATCCGCATTTCCTCAGGGACTAAAGTCCCTCCCGGCTTGGCGCCGTTTGCGGCACGACTGAACAGGCTGCGGAAAAGGGCCTGCATTTGGCCGAAATATCCGAAAAGCATACCTCAGGGGCTAAAGCCCGCGTTGATTTTGCGGCACTTACGGCACGACTGAAGTCGTGCCCTGACACTTCTGGTAGCCCTGGATGAGTTTTTCCGCAGCCTCTGAAGTCGTGGCCCTTTCAAAGCTGCGCCGTATTCAAATCCTCTCTGGGCATCCCCAGCCGGGCGACCGCCGTCAGACGTGTTGCAGATCACTGCAAAGCCACTTGAAGTGGGGCGACCGTTAATGGGTGCAGTCTGGCCTTGGACGAGCGAGGAATTCCTGCGCTGGTGAGCGCCTTGCTTTGATCGGCGCTGCCCGGACCGCTCAGAGCGTTTTCACTTTCTCTGTGGTGCGCGCGCCGTGCTCTCCCACCCTGGCCGCAAGAATCCTCCGCGGCGGATGGCGAGGGTGGGGCGTCCATGGCATTGCATGATCCGTGAACTTGCTGAGGGCCGCGCTGATTCAGACTCCGGGCCAAACTCCGGCCTTCGCGGCGGGCCGTGGGTCGCGGGTTCAGGGGAGAACCCCTATGAACGCAAGCCACATCTCCAGTCGCCGGGATTTTCTCAAGGGCGCGCTTATGGGCGCCGCGGCCTTGCGGGCGAGCGGCGGCGCGGGCGTGCTGGCGGCGGAACAAGGCGCTGCGGCCGCCAAGTCCAAGGTGGTGATTGCCCGCGACGCCCTCTTGGGCAGCACGGATTCCACGCTGGATTCGAGCCGCATGCTGAGCCTGCTGGATCGCGCCATGCAGGCTCTCTTCGATCGCGACCATGCGGTCGAGGCGTGGAGGAAGCTGGTGCGCCCCGGCGAGACGGTGGGGCTGAAGGTGAACACTCTGGGAGGGCGCGGAATCTCCACAAACCTCCAACTGGTGGAAGCCGTTTGCGAGCGGTTGCAG
>Ga0326727_10006600_pt1 | contig 31623 bp, 28 predicted proteins | sample MB2enrmetagenome_FD_207643 | JGI IMG/M metagenome (GOLD analysis project Ga0326727, IMG submission 207643) | Lab enriched peat soil microbial communities from McLean, Ithaca, NY, United States - MB29MY | ecosystem: Environmental > Terrestrial > Soil > Wetlands > Peat | place: USA: New York...
ACCGCCATTCACCAGTACCGTGGCGACCATCGAAGTGGTTGTGGTTTTTCCATGCGATCCGGCAATGGCGACACCGTATTTCAGTCGCATGAGTTCAGCCAGCATTTCCGCCCTTGGGATGACCGGGATCTGAAGCCTTTTGGCTTCGATCACTTCGACGTTGTCGGCGCGAACCGCGGAGGAAGTTACGACCACGTTGGTCCCTTCGACATTCTTAGCTCTGTGGCCGATATGGATTATTCCGCCGAGCGCCGACAGCCGCTCCGTAACAGAGCTCTGCTTCATATCCGATCCCGAAACCTGGTATCCGAGATTGAGAAGAAGCTCGGCGATGCCGCTCATCCCGATGCCTCCGATCCCGACAAAATGAAGTTTCTGGATTTTCCTGAACATGTCTATCCCGCCGCCTCCGACAATCTATCGTGATGCGACAGATTCAGCAGCACTCCCGTCGCCAGCAGGTTCAACAGGAGCGAACTGCCGCCCTGGCTCATGAAGGGGAGTGCAATTCCTTTGGGCGGCATCATTGCCAGGACCATTGATATATTGATGAAGCCCTGCAGCACCACCATGAGCGTAATACCGAGGCCAAGATAGAAACCAAAACGGTCCGGTGCCCGCAGGACGATCCTGATCCCACGATAAAAAAAGACCAGGAAGGCTGCAGCCACGAGGCAAGTCCCAATCAGACCGAGTTCCTCCCCGATGACCGCAAAAATAAAATCGCTCTTTGCCTCCGGAAGAAAGAAAAGCTTCTGCTTGCTAGCCCCCAGCCCCAGCCCCGAAAAGCCGCCGGTCCCCACCGCGGTAAGGGACTGGGAAATCTGCCAGCCGACACCCAGAGGGTCGTGAAACGGATTCAAAAAGGATTTGACTCGCTCCCAGCGGAAAGGGACGCGCATCACAAAAAAGTAAAAAGCAGGGACAGCCATCAGGGCAGCGCCCGCGATGTACTGCCAGGCCAGGCCGGCGATGAAGAGCACGATTCCGGCGATCATGCAGATCGTTAAAGCCTGACCGAGATCGGGCTCAATCGCGATCAGCCCGGCAAAGAAACCAACGACCAATCCAAATGGAATCAGACGGTGGAACGGCTGATTGATTTCGCTTTCGTGTTTGTGCAGATACGCTGCCATAAACACGAGCACCACCAGTTTGGCAACCTCCGAAGGCTGAAACGAGATGAGAGGGCCGTAGCGCAGCCAGCGGTGCGCTCCATTCACCTTGCCTTGGGTCATGACGAACATGAGGGTGAGGGAGCAGATCAGGAGCATGAAAGCAATAGCTTTAGGTTTTTGCCAGACGTGATAATCCACGTTCATCATGAAAATCATCAAAACAAATCCGATGCCGGCGTGGATGAGCTGGCGCAGGAAGAAATATGAAGACAACCCGTGCTGCGAGGAAGCCTCCACCGAAGAGGCGCTGTAGACCATCAGGAGGCCAAAAAGCGTTAGAAAGCCGGCTGTGAAGAACAATATTTTGTCGCTGCTGGGTCTATAGGCCATAAAGCTTCCTGCTCGTTCCGTCCCTTCCTTCGGAATCGGGATCGTAATCGCAATCGAGATGCGATACCGATTCCCGGGGTGCCCGGACGTTCGCCCTCACTTTTGCCCGCGAACGGCTTCTTTGAATGCCCGGCCACGATGTTCGTAATCCTGAAACATGTCGAAGCTGGCACAGGCTGGGGCAAGAAGAACAACGTCTCCAGGCCGTGCCATACGACCGCACATCGAAACAGCCTCTTCCATGGATCCGGCTTCGCTCATGTCCACGGCGCCGGAAAGCGCTTGTCTTATCTTCTCGGCGGCTTCGCCGATCAGCACAAGGTGTTTGACCCGGTCCCGAACCGGAGTTCTCAACACGGTGAAATCGCCCGCCTTGTCCCTGCCTCCCGCAATCAAAAGAATGTTGCCCGGAAAAGCTTCGAGCGATTTGATCGCGGCATCGACATTGGTTGCCTTTGAGTCGTTGAAATACTGGACTCCCCTGATCTCGCGAACCCACTCGATTCGGTGCTCGACCCCCTTGAACTTTCGAATGCTTTCCTCGAGGCTTTCCGGATGCGCGCCGGCCAGGAGAGCCATGGCGCAGGCGGCCAGAACATTTTCCAGGTTGTGCGCTCCCTTGAGGGTTACCGACCCCGCCGGAAACAGTTCCTTCTCACCGGCTTCGTCCCGGTAGATCAAAACACCGTGGCGCAAGAACGTGCCGCGTTCGACAGTCTTCAGGCGGCTGAACAGGACCGGTGTGGAGTGCACCTGGCTAGCCATCGCGGCCGTCCAGTGATCGTCGGCATTCAAAACGGCGAACTCCGTTTTGCCCTGGTTGAGAAAGATGCGCCGCTTCGCTGAAATGTAATCCTCGAACCCGGGATAGCGATCCATGTGATCCGGCGTGAGATTCAGGATTGACCCGACAAAAGGCCGGAACCGATCGATCCCCTCCAGCTGGAAACTTGAGAGTTCTACGGCGTAGATGTCCTCCGGGGAAGAATCTTCAACCAGATCTATCAGCGGAGTCCCGATATTTCCGGCGGCATGTCCCTTGAGCCCGGCACCCACCAACAATTCGTAAACGAGAGTCGTTGTGGTGGTTTTTCCGTTCGAGCCGGTAATTCCAATGATTCTGCCTTTCAGATGACGGGATGCGAGTTCAATTTCCGCAATGATCGGAATCCCTGCCTTACGGCTAATTCCAAGTTGCGTGAGCGATAACGGAACGCCTGGGCTGACGACGATGAAATCACAGTTTCTGAAGCTTGCGCCCTTATGCCCGCCCAGTTCCAAGGTTAGCTCGCCCGGATAACCGGGACCAAGCAACCGGGCAATATTCGGCAAATTCTCCAAACTCCGAGTATCGGTCAGAGTTACTCTTGCACCGGAAGCGAGCAGGAAACGAGCGGCGGCAGTGCCGCTTCGCGCTGCTCCCACAACCAGCACTGATTTGCCGCGATAGTTCATGTCCATCTCTTCATTCCGAGAACGGCTTCCCTTGGAGGATTTTCCCTCCTGGGAGTGCCGGCGTTCCGCCGGCAAAGGTCAGTAACAACCAACATCGCCATGGCACGACATTGAGCGGCTTTGGAGAGCTGCCCCTCATGGGTGTTGCACAAATTCCAGTTCTTTTCCTCATTCCGAAATTTCAAAGTCAGTGCGCAGCCGCCGCACAATTTTCTCAAGATGCACGCCGCGCGAACCCTTGATCAGCGTAAGGTCTCCGTGGCGCAACTCGTGGCTGATGAAATTCGCCGCAGAATCCGCATCCGGATAGAAGCGGGCCTGCAAATCAGGGACGCCTGACTCGAGGGAGGCACGAACGATTTCTCTTGCCGCTCCCTGGATCCCAATCACCACATCCACTCCGCGTTTTGCCGCGAAGGTCCCGCATTCGAAGTGAAGGGAATCCGAGCTGCTTCCCAGTTCCAGCATCTCTCCGGCAACGAGAATCCGGCGCTTGAAGGACGGCGTTCCGGATAGGACCTCCGTCATTCGCATGAGAGCTCTGGGGTTTGAGTTGTAAGAGTCATCGATGACCGCAAATCCTTTTCGGAAGCGCAGGATCTGACCACGCATGGAAGCCTGTTGCAGCGTGGCAAAGCTTTCGATCATCCGGGGCAGGGGGATATTAAACCGGCTGCCCAGAGCTACGCCCGGGAGCACGTTCATCACATAGTGAGCGCCCGCGAGCGGAATGCTCGCCTGGCGGGATTCCCCATCGCACGAAAGCCGGAATCGTGTTTCTTCCAACCCGACAATCTCAATCCGGGTGGCGCGCACCTCGGCCACTTTCGAGAAACCGAAAGAAATCCTGCGCCCCGCATACCGGTCGGCGATATCGCAGACTAGCGGGTCGTCCGCGTTATAAATCAGGGTGCCATCGGATGGCAGAGCTTGCGCAAGCTCTGCTTTTGCCTGCGCGATATCCTCGAGGGAGTTGAAAAACTGGAGATGAACCGGCGCAACGTTTGTGATGATTCCGATGACCGGCGCCGCGATTCGGCACATTTCGGCGATCTCTCCGCGCGCGCTCATCCCCATTTCAAAAATTCCAAGATCCTGATCGGCGCTGAGACCAAGGAGCGCGAGAGGGAGGCCGAAAAGATTGTTATAGTTGCCGGGTGTTCGGTAGACTCGGAATCCGCTCTTCAGAATGTGGGCAATAAATTCCCTCGTCGTTGTTTTGCCCATGCTGCCGGTAATGGCAGCCAGCGTTCCCGGCCAGCGACGCCTTGCCGATAGCGCAAGATCTTTGAGAGCCTCGTGCGTATCTCCAACTTTGATGAGCACACGGTCGACCGGGAACTTGCCCGGGTAGCGGTATCCTTGTTCCGCAACCGCTCCGAGAGCGCCTTTGGAAAGAGCATCGGGAATAAAACGGTGCCCGTCCTGGTTGGGGCCGCGGATCGCAAAGAACACTTCTCCGCCCTGGAGATTTCGCGTGTCGATCGATACGTTGGAGAAAACCGTATCCCTGGAGCCATGGACTATGGCGCCGGCGGTTCCGGATTCCACCTCTGCTGCGGATAAGTTCGACATAATCTCAAAGACTCGAAGACACACAGTTCATCTATTCGAAAGTTCATGGATGAGTTCGCCTGCCACTTCCCTGTCATCGAAGTGGATGGTGCGGTCGCCGAGGATCTGATAATCCTCGTGACCCTTTCCCGCAATCACTACCACGTCCCCTTTTCGCGCTGTGGAAATCGCCGCCCCAATTGCATTGCGGCGGTCGGGGATGATTTTGTAAGGAGCCGGGCCTTTGTGCATGCCGGCTTCAATCTCCTTCAATATCTCGAGCGGGTCCTCCGATCTGGGATTGTCGGAAGTTGCCAGCACAAGGTCGCTCATTCTAACGGCAATCTCTCCCATGACCGGGCGTTTCGTTTTGTCCCGGTCACCGCCGCAGCCGAATACCGTTATCAACTTTCCGTGGGGCAACCGGGAAACGGTGTCCAGCAGGTTTTCCAGTGCGTCGGGGGAGTGTGCGTAGTCGACGACTACGGTGAAATCCTGCCCTTCGTCGACGCGCTCCACTCTTCCGGGCACGCCTTCCAAACCCTCGACGCCGTCTCGAATCTCGTCCCGATGGATACCCAGGGAAAGGGCGGCTCCCGTGGCGGCCATCACGTTGTAAATGTTGGGTCGGCCGATCAGGTGCGACCGGTAGCTGATGTCGCCCACCGGGGTCCGGAGGGTCAGGTCCGTGCCATCGACGCGGCTCTGGCAATCCAAGACGTGAATTCTTGCCTCTTTGTTGAATCCGAAACTCACAATCTCGCAGTCAACTTTGCTTTCCAGCCGTCGTCCGTATGGATCGTCTGTATTGATGACGGCCGCCTCCACCCTGTTCCCGTTTTCAGCAGAGAAGAGGAGTTGCTTCGCCCGGAAATAGGACTCCATGTCCTTATGGAAATCGAGGTGATCCCGTGTGAGATTCATAAAGACGCCGACTCGGAAGCGGGTGCCGAAGACCCGCTGGAGAGCAAGGGAATGCGAAGACACCTCCAGGGCGCCATGGGTGCAACCCTCTGTGACCGCTTGGCTGAAAAATTTTGTCAGATCGGAAGATTCCGGAGTCGTGTGCGCGCTGTGAAAAGTCCGGAATCCGATTTTCATTCCGATTGTTCCCACGAGGCAGGAGCGGATTCGCGCGTGACTATAGATCGACTCTATCAAGTAAGAGGTCGTGGTCTTCCCGTTCGTGCCGGTAATTGCCACCAGCTTCAGCTGCTCCGCAGGATCCTCGTAGAAAACCCTGGATATCAAGGCCAGGAACCTCCGCGCGTCTGGGACGATGATGATCGCGGCATCCGGCTCCGGTTCCACTCTGGTTTCTGAGGCAACGGCGACAGCGCCTTTTTCGATCGCTTGCGGGATAAAGCGGGCGCCGTCGCTTTTTTCCCCTTTAATGGCCACAAAAAGGTCGCCTTTCCGGACAGTCCGGGAATCGTAGGAAATTCCGCAAATATCAACGTCGCGCCTTCCGATTCTTTGAATTCCGGGCATCTGTTCGAGCGCCATGCCTAAAAGCATTGGAACCTCACCTCAGGGCCGGGTCGCTGCGACCGGCCGGGAGTTTGCGCGCTGAGCCGCATAGTGCTGATCCGCAGCCGCCAATTGTTCTTTTAAATTCCCTTTCGCGAAGGTCACGTTGCAGGTCGCCCCCAAATATACTTTAGTCCCCGGCATCGGAGACTGAAAGACCGCCAGCCCCGCGCCATTCGCCTGCAGGTTAATTCCGAGTGCCACGCAGCGAGCCACGACCGTTCTTTTCCCCAATCCGCGGAAATCGGGTAAGTTCACGACCGTTCCTCCGCCAACCGGGACAGCTATGGTTTCCTGCAGCTCCGGTTCGCCCTTCGGCGCCTTTGGGGACGCTTTCAGCGGCTGGACCGCATCCGGCAGATAGTCCTCGGAACCTGCATCGGCCATGAGAGGCTTGAACCGGGACAGCGGCAAACTTGGGTCCGGAGGAATCCGAAGCTGAAGCAGGGCTTCCTGGGCGATCCTCTGGAAAACCGGAGCGCTCACGTCGCCGCCATAATGCGAACCCCTCGGCTCATCGACTTGAACCAAAATTGTAAGGCGCGGGTGGGGGAGAGGCGCAAATCCTATAAACGAGGAAACATACTTGCTCGGGGAATACCGGCCATCCACGATCTTTTGAGCCGTTCCGGTTTTGCCTGCCGCCCGGTAGCCTTCAAGAGCCGCGCGCTTTCCGGTTCCGCGCAAAACAACTCCCTCGAACGCGTTGGACACCGCCTCGGCTGTCTGGGGGCTCACCAGCCGCACGCGTTCCGGGACGCGGACGCTTACAAGATCTCCGTTGGCTTCGATGATCCGATCCACGAGGGTCGGGCGAACGCGATACCCTCCGTTGGCGATGGCGTTGATCGCAGTCAGGATTTGGATGGAAGTAACGCCGACCTCCTGGCCGAATGAAATGGCTCCGATCGAAAGGCCCGACCAATCGTGCCAGTCCCGCACTAGGCCCACTATTTCGCCGGGAAGGTCGATTCCGGATCTGGAACCAAACCCAAAATTCCTCAGAGACTCGTAAAGCCGCTGCTCTCCGAGCCGCAAGCCCAGTTTTGCGGCGCCAACATTCGAGGAAAACTCCAGAATTTGGCTGAAGCTCAAAAGCCCATAAGATTTGTGATCGTGAAATACGTGCTTGCCGATCGTAATGGATCCCATCTGGCAGTCGATCATTTCACTCGGCCGGGTCAGCCCGGCTTCCAGCGCGGCCGCGGCTACCACGACCTTGAAGGTGGATCCGGGCTCGAACGCATCCGAGATTGCGCGATTCCGCCAGAGATCCGCCTCGTACTCGTTGTAGGTGTTGCAGTTGAACTGCGGAGAATTCGAAAGCGCAAGGATTCTGCCTGTATCTGATTCCATGACGATCGCAGTGCCGGCTCTGGCCTGCGCCTTTTCAACCCCCGCCGCCAATTCGCGATCCGCGATGTACTGGATGGACTTGTCCAGGCTGAGCACAAGCGATCGGCCCTGAACTGGAGGTTTATCCACCTTCACTTGATATGGGCGGCGGTGAGCGTCCACGTCGATCGAAAACAAGCCTGCCATCCCCTTCAGATCTTTGTCGTACTGCTGCTCCAATCCGTAGGTCCCGTCTCCGTTCATGTTCACGAATCCAAGCGCTTGGCACGCCAGTTCGCGGTTGGGATACACGCGCATGCTTTCTTCCGCAAAATAGGTTCCCTCAATCCCAAGGGACTCGATTTGCTTTTCTGCGTTGGGATCAATCCGCCGTTTGATCACCATGAAGGACTTGTGCGAGGGATCCATCATCCGGTTCTGCAGATCCTGCGGGTTCATCTCGAGCACCGCGGCCAGGTTTTGGGCTGCAGCATGGATATCTTTGATTCGTCGCGGCTCGGCAACAGCCGTGCTGACCGACACGCTGGTCGCAAGCTCATCCATGTGACTGTCGTAGATGATACCGCGGGGAGCTAGGATGGATCGCGTTACCTGCTGCTTCTGTAACGCGCGATCGGCGAATGACTGGTGTTCAAAAACCTGCAACTGCACGAGACGAACGACGATCAGGAAACTCCAGAGAGTCATCCCCAAGATTATTACGGCTATCTTTGTGGTCTTGAAGCCCTTCCCGCCGTCGGACATATGATCGACGATTGACGATTTACGATCGACGAGGCACTCAGCCGTCAATTGTCAATCGCTGATCGCCAATCTGTTCCCCCCATTCCCGAGATTTTCAGTCTGCTGGAACCAATCCCGAGGCTTTTGGCGCAGAGACTTTTATGCCTTCAGCTTCGGAATCAGCCATCGCCACCTTGTTCGAGAGGCTGCGCTCCATATCCTGCAATTGCGGCAGGACAAATTGATTCGGACGCAGCGGAGTCATACCCAAATCATTTCGAGCGATGAGGTCGATCCGCTCGGGATTTTTGAGTGTATCTTCCTCGAGGCTCAATCGCTTCTGATTGCGCAGCAGTAATTCTTTCCTGGCAACCAGGCTCTGGTTTTCGTACCCTGTATTCACGATTTGACTGCGGACCCACGAATAAAAAAGCAGCGCGCCTGCGATCATCGCCAGGGGGATGATGGTTCGCACGAGTTCCGACAACATGCTTGCATCGATCTCGCTCTTGATGCCGTAGTTGCGTGTTTCGATTCCATCCGCCCAATCTGTCATTTCCATCTCCAGTTCATCGCTCAGGCATGGCTTGCAGCCTACGTTTGCCGCAGCCTTTAGATTCGCTCCAATGACCTCAGACGAGCGCTCCGGGCTCGCGGATTGGCAGCCAACTCCTCGGGCCCCGGTGTCATTGGACGGTGCGTGATGAGATTCGCCCGTGCTTGCCTGGGACACTTGCAAAGCTCCGGTGGGGCATCGCAAACACACTGTCCTGCAAGCCGGCGAAAAGCCCTTTTCACAATTCGGTCTTCCAGCGAGTGGAATGCGATGACGACCATTCGTCCGCCGGGCTTCAGGAAACCGAATGCTTCGGAAAGAAATTCCTCAAGGCCCTCCAGCTCTTCATTCACCGCGATCCGCAAAGCCTGGAAAGTTCGGGTCGCGGGGTGAATCGGCTGGTGGCCGCGAACCTTGAAGGCACGGCTAATGATCTCTGCCAATTGCGTGCACCGTGTGATCGGAGCCTTGCACCGCTCCTGAACAATCGTAGCGGCAATCCTGCGGGAGAGCCGTTCCTCACCGTAGCGATAAATGACATCGGCTAGTTCGCTTTCGGACAGCTTGTTGACCAGATCTGCGGCCGTCCATTGCTGAGTGCGGTCCATACGCATGTCCAGGGCAGCCTCCGATTGGAAGCTGAAGCCGCGCTCCGGCGAAAGAAGCTGATACGAAGAAACTCCCAGGTCAATCAGGATGCCGTCCAACGGCTGGCCCGCCAGATTGTTCAGAATTAACGGCAGGTTCTTATAGTTGTCGTGGAGCAGGCGCAGGTTGTCGCCATAAGGCTTCAAACGAGCCTGAACCCTTTCAAGCGATTCCTTGTCCCGGTCGATGCCGATCAGTTGTCCTCCCGGCTGGATCCTCTCGAGAATCGCCTCCGCATGCCCACCCAAGCCGATTGTGGCATCGACATAGACCCCGCCCGGTTTGCACTGAAGGAGATCGAGCACTTCCTTCGGCATAACCGGGATATGCTCACCATCAGAATCTGCCAGGTGTTCTGTCATAGTGTTCCGGGCTGCAGCTCTCACTTTTTCACCGCTAATGCGTTTGCGCGTCTCCGCGTTAACGCAATCTAAAATCCTTGCTGTGCCAATCTCTCACGCTCTTCGAGTGTGAGAGGGTCTTCTAGCAAGCTCTTCCGGAATGACTCGTCATTCCAGACCTCGAGGTGGTCACTTTTCCCGATGACGACAACGTCCCCTGAAATCTGGGCAGCCTCTCTGAGCAGTTGCGGAATCAAAATCCTGCCCTGCGGGTCCATCTGCGTAACCAGCCCGTAGTAGCTCGTAATGCGCTGCAGCTTCACTTTTGCCGGATCCATCCGGGGGGGCTCCTGCAGTTTCTGAGCCATCCGCTCCCAAACCGAGATAGGGTAGATCTGAGCGCAATGCCCGTCATCGCTGGTTACGTAGTATGTGTCGTCGTCCGCCTCAGGCAGGTCTCGACGAAATTTTGCCGGCAGTCGCAGACGGGACTTCTCGTCAATTTTCGCCAAATAGCTGCCCAAAAGCATATAAGACTCGTACTGCGTTAGATGTCAAATTTATGAAATAACATTTCAGAGGAAAGTGCTTTCAAATGGCCCTTGCAAACCACATTGGACCACCTTTGACCACAAAACAATAAACCTATCGGCAATTTCGTGTCAAGCGAATAGTGATAAGAATCACGCATTCTAAACAGTAGAAATTACAAACGTTCCCCGTCCACGGTTTCCAGCTGTCCGTTGTCCGGGATCACCGGCATCTCACCTGATATTGCCCTGTCTTAGCCTTCTGTCATTCGAAAACGGAGGTGGGCTGGATTCTTGAGCCCGACTGGACAACTTTTTGGGCACATTTGCCCATAGAATTTAGCTCGGGACTTGGCCGGAGTGGTCAAGAGTGGAGGAGAAGATGCTCAATCGCGACTCGGCATCTGTTTGAGCGGATTTCGAAGGAAACGCTATTGACCTCAGCACGGGAAACGGGAAACCGGAAACGGGAACGCTCTTGTGGTAACATACCTGCTTCTTCAGAGGACAGCGCATGAAAGTTGGGATAGTCGGGTTGCCGCAGGTTGGCAAGACCACCATATTTAAGCTCTTGACCCAGGGCCGTGTCGATACTTCTTCTTGGGGAAGCGGCCGGGATGCTCACATCGGGATCGCTCACGTTCCCGACGAGCGTGTAGACCGCCTGGCAGAGATCGTAAGGCCGAAGAAGACCACCTACGCCACAGTCGAATATGTCGACCTTCCGGGACTGTCGCGCGGTGAGGGCAAAGCGGCATTGCAGGGGCAGGCGAAAGAGATGTCGACTTATCTGAACAGCCTGAAGAACATCGACACGCTGCTCCATGTGGTGCGCGCTTTCGAAGACCCCAATCTGCCGCACGTCGAGGGGGCCGTGGATCCTTTGCGGGACATCGGTCTTTTCGAGCTCGAATTGATCTTTTCCGACCTGGCCATCGTCGAAAAGAGATTGGAGCGCCTCAGCAAGGATTTAAAGAAAGCAAAATCTTCCGAGCTTGAGATGGAGAACGAAGTTCTCGAGCGCTTTAAGACAGCCCTGGAGAGCGAACAGCCGCTGCGCGAACTTGAGCTGACGCCCGAAGAGGACAAGAGGATTCGTGGATTCACGTTTCTCTCGGCTAAACCGATTTTGCTGGTGATCAACGTCGGGGACCAGGATGCTTCAAAAATTCCCAACGTGGTCGAGGAGTTCGGACTTCAGAAGCAATCGTCCATGAGCAATGTCGCGATCACAGCCGTCTGTGGCAAAATAGAATCGGAAATAGCGGCTCTGCCTCCCGAAGACGCACGGATGTTCATGGAGGACCTGGGAATTTCCGGAAGCGCGCTGGATCGAATCATTCAGAATTCGTATCACCTGTTGGGAGTATTTTCTTTCTATACCGCCGGAGAGCCGGAAGTGAGGGCCTGGACAATTCCCCGTAACACGACCGCCGTGCAGGCGGCGGGGGCGATTCATACCGATATTGAAAAGGGATTCATCAAGGCCGAGGTGGTTTCTTTCGAGGATATGGTCGAGCTTGGCACATTCCAGGCTGCAAAAGCCAAAGGGGTTCTGCGCCTCGAAGGCAAGGAATATAGGGTACGGGAAGGGGACGTCATCCTTTTTCGATTCAACCTGTGAGCTCGCGTGCCGATGCCCGCATTGGGGCGACCGGCCGGTCGCCCCTGCAAAGATGTGTTATCGCTGCCTATGCAAATCCGCGAACAGCTGACTCATGCGGGATTTTTTGGCAGGCATCGGTTTGTCTCTGCGGTCCTGCTCTGCCTCGGTTTCGCGCTTGGCCGCGCCCATTCTGCCGAATCGAGGGGACAGGATCCTTCCTTGTTCGGGAAAACGATTGGCGAGATTTCCTATTCTTCGGACCTGCCGCTGGACCGCTCCCATTATGATCCCTACCTCGGGATCAAGCCGGGGGATTTGCTTACGCGCACCGGAGTGAAAAGAGCGATTCAATCACTTTATGATTCCGGCCGATTCTCCCGAATTGTCGTGGATGCCTCCCCGGCCGGCGAGTTCGTCAATCTTCGTTTCGAGCTTCGCCACAATTACTATTTCAACAAATTCACGATTGAAGGAGACATCAATCTTAAAGGGCGTTCGTTGTGGGAGTTGGTATCGCTCCCCACAGGCCAGCGTTTTACGCGGGAAAAGCTCGAGGAAGCGCGTCTAGCGGTACTGAAATACATAAAGGAAAGAGGCTTCTATCGGGCACAGGTCGAAGCACAAACCGTACTCGAAGAACGGCTTCGACAAGTCGACACAGTTTTTAAAGTGCAGCCCGGGATGCTGGCGACCATTCGTTCGATCGACGTCAAGGGGGTCACGCCGCAGGGAGCGGAAGAGTTGCAGAAAAAATTAGGGTTCCGCAAAGGGAAGAAATTCGACCGCAGCCGTCTGAGTGCGCGGTTGGAGAACCTTAGGAAGTACTTCATCAACAGAGGCTATCTCGCTGCTAGTGCGCACCTGGGCGAATCTTTTGATCCGGGAACCAACACGGTGGGACTGGCTCTGGATGTGGCCAATTTCGGGAAAATGCGGGTCGTTGTCGAAGGCTTCAAGATCGATAAAAATCAGCTGCGTCGGCTCCTTCCTGTTCTGTCGGGCGAAGGGATCAATCCGGAAATTCTGGAGGAGGGCGCGAACAACCTGATGGACGACCTGGAAGCCCGGGGGTTTTCCGAGGCAGACGTCAAGATCAGCGAAACCACGGAAAAATCGGGTGTTCGTGTTTTCCACTACCTGGTGCTGCCCAATCGCAAGTTTACGGTCTCCTACGTGCGATTTCGCGGCAACCATGCTTTAGGCGAACGGGAAATGCTTGCCGCTCTTGAAATCCAGCCTTCGTCGCCCTACAGCGTGAGCCGCTTGGATGATGACATCGATGCGTTGAAGAATCTGTATCAAACCAAGGGGTATTTGCAGGCCCATGTCATTCCGCTGATCGAACTCGGCAAGGATGAGAAAAGGGTCGGGATTATTTATGTCTGCGAGGAAGGGCCGATGTCGCGTTTGCTTTTGTTGAACCTAGAAGGGAATAAGGCGGTATCTACCAAAGAGCTGGAGGCAAAAATTAAACTGAAACCCGGCGGACCTTATTCTCCTTCCCTGGTCGAACAGGATCGCCAAGCTCTCCTGGCAGCATACAACGACAAAGGCTATCTGCAGGCGCAGGTGACAGTTAGGGTGAGCCAGCCGGACGGCAACAATTCATACCCGGTGGTCTTCGATATCAGCGAGGGAACCCAGTCGATCGTCGATCGAATTTTTGTTCTCGGCAATGACACTACACGCAGCTCAATCATTTCGAAGAAAATCAAACTCAAAGAAAACGAGCCGTTAAGTCTCGAAAAGCTCTTGCAAACCCAGCAATCCCTCCTTGCAATGGGTGTTTTCGACCAGGTCCGAGTTGCACCGCAGAATCCTGACAGCACCGCACCATATCAGGACGTAGATGTGCACCTGCAGGAGTCCAAACGATTTACTGTAAGTTATGGATTAGGCTATCAGCAAACAGAAAAGCTGCGGGGCACGCTCGGCTTTACCCAGCTAAACATTTTTGGCACGGGCGAGCGCGCCGACCTTCGGCTCCGGATAAGCGGCATTACACAGGAGGTAATCTTCACTCTTCAACAGCCGCAATTCCGCCCGATAGCCGTCGACTCAAATTTTACTTTTTCGGTTCTCGAACAGCAGGATGTCAGCTTCGACAGCAAGCGATACAATGTTTCCTACCAGTTCAGTCACCCTTTTGGAAGTCACTCCTGGGGCATGCTTCGCTACAATTTCAAGAATGTGAGAGTCACTTCCACCTCTCTTCCGGTTTCCGAACTTGGGGGCGAGAATCAAGCCGTAAATCTTTCCACTTTTTCGACGGCATTCATCAATGATACGCGGGACAGTTATCTGGATCCGTCAAAAGGGTTCTTTTCCTCCAGCAATTTGGGAATCACTCCCGGGTTGTGGGGCGATAACAAGTACTTTACATTTTTCACTCAAGACAGCTATTACAGGAAGCTTCCCGTGTCCCTTCTGCTTGCGTCCTCCCTGCGATTTGGAGTGGCTCATGCTTGGGGAGGCAATCCCGATTTGCCGATCAGCGAGCGATTTTTTGCCGGCGGCGCTTCCAGCCTTCGCGGATTTGAAACGGATTATGCGGGTCCGCTGGATCCCGTTTCCAACTTGCCCGTGGGGGGAAACGCGCTTTTTGTCGGCTCCCTGGAAATTCAGGAGCCGGTGGTCCGATTCCTCTATTTGGCCGGTTTTTATGACACCGGCAATGTTTTCAGCAATATCAGCGATCTCAGTCTTGCCGGTTTCAGCCACGCACTCGGTGTCGGCCTGAGGATCAAAACTCCTTTCGGCCCGCTCCGGTTCGATTACGGTTATAACGTTAATCTGCCGCCAGATCTCCGCCAGCAGGGGCTGAAACCGGGCCACCTTTTCATAGCCATCGGCCCGACGTTTTAATATGACCATGGGTGCCGCGTTGACGCAGAGGAAACCGAGTGACGCACAGGGGAGCAGGTTAGGCACTTGCATGCCTCTGCGAATCGTGCCTTTCTGCGTTGCCCTGTGGATCTTTTTCGTTTTGACCGCCCGTTTTGTGCCTGGCGTCGAGATCGACCAATTGCTCGCTGCGGTGAACGGAAAGGTCATCACGCAGGGTGATCTTGACCTGTGGCGCAGCCTGAACGCAGTCGTTTCTTATGATAAAAGCACCGCACCTGCTTCACAGGAGAACGAGATCGACCGGCTGGTTGATCAGGAACTGATGAGACAGGAGCTGAAGAACTTCAGTATAAGTCAGGAAGATGAAACCAAGGTCCAAGCCCGCCTGCAGTCGCTCCGTGACGCTTATGCGGAAAAAGGAGGTCTTCCGCTGCTTTTGCAGCAGCTCGGTTTGCAGGAGTCGGAGCTGATCTCTTACCTGCAGCTCGAGTCCTCGATAATGAAATTCGTGGATTTCCGCTTCCGGCCTTTTGTCCGTGTGTCGGAGGATGAAATAAAAGCCTATTATGAGAATCGATTAGCCCTTCAGCTGGAGAAGGCCAAAATCGTTCTGCCGCCGCTTGCCGAGGTCTCAACTCGCATCGAGGAAATCCTTGTTGAGGAGAAGGTGAATACTGCGCTGGAGCAATGGATCAAGGAAATCCGGCAGAATTCCCGCATCGAGTACTTTGATGCGGCACACGATTCGATGACGATCGAAGGGGCAAATCCATGAAGAAGCGCGGCAAATTTCTATTTATGGCATGGCTGCTGCTTTTGCTCAGTTGCGTGGGACTGGGCTTTCTCTATTTGCGGTCTGATCATTTCCAGGAATACGCACGGACATCCCTCACTTCCAGGCTGGAATCGGCTACAGGCTTGGACTGCAAAATCGAACGGCTCCGATTGGACATCTTTCGCGGCAGGTTCGTAATTGACGGACTGGAACTCTCTCCACGCAAATCGGCGCCGGAGGGGATTGTGAGCATAAAAGTGCAGCAAATCAGCGCGTCGCTCAGCATCTCCTCTGTCTGGCATATCCGCTTGCGCCTCGGCGAACTGAACATCGTCAAGCCTCGTCTGGAGCTAATCTCAGGAAATAAGAACTCTTCATGGGATCCCGAAGGGATACTGAAAAATCTAAAGATCTCGCTTCAGCTGCAGGCAGCGCGGGTGACCGTCCAGGACGGCTGGCTCAAGCTGAACAATCAGACGGCGCCGTTTCACGGCTCTTTGGATGATTTTGATTGCCAGATCCGTTATTCCAAAGAACTCCCAAGCTACAAGGTACACCTCAAATACAGCAAGAGCAGGTTATTCTGGATGAAGCGCAACATTCTGCATGGCCTGGATTTGAACACAACGATGTCCCTCCAGGGAATTCAAATCGATTCATTCACATTGCGCCGCGGCACCACTCTGTTCACCGGCAGCGGTTCCATGAAGGACTGGAAATCCCCGGTGCTGCTCATTCATCTCGCCGGGATTTGGGATGCCAGGGACCTGATCTTGGCGACCCCAACTCTAAACGAGGGGCGCGGAAGAATTGAGGTTGTTGCGGATCTGCGGTACGACAAGGACGGAATCTACTCGAAAGGAAAATTCACGGCCCCGGTCGGCGCCTATCGAAAAATGAATTACAGCAATTTGGCGGGCGCCTATGAAATCCGGCACGACGTCCTCTATCTCGAGAACATCTCAGGCAAAGTCGCCTATGGGAATTTTCTGCTGAATGCAGAAATCCAGCTATTGGGAGGCAGCAAAGACGTGAACCGGGTGATGATTGCGGCGAAGAATGTGCCGCTGATCGAGGCGGGGCGTTTGCTCAATCTGCCTCTGCTCAATTTTGAAAATGCCGCTGATGCCAACACTCTGCTTACCTGGCATGGCGACCAGGAACTGCGGGCGGATTGCGACGCGGTTTTGCATGGCATGACGCAGCCTTCAACGAGTTCGGCCCGCAGCACGCTTCTTGAGGGGAACGTTCGCTTTACCTATTTTGATTCAGGCGCTGTGTATATTGAAGATGGGAACTTCAGCTCTCCATACACAACCGTTCATGCTTCAGGGGGGCGAGGCTCTCTATTTCGAGTCGAGTTGTCGACGGCCCGCCTCGCTGAGCCTTTCGACTTGATTGCCGGCTTTTCACCTCCCGTTGCCGACCTGTTGAAAGAGGAGCCGGACCTCAGGGACATGGAGGGGAATTTCGGCTTTCGCGGAGATGTTCGAATCGCATCGTCCTCCGATGTCGAATGCAACGGCGGCGTTTCGATCAAGAAGGGGCACTGGCGCTCCTACAAGGTCGACGCACTCTCTACTCAGGCTTTGTTCAGCCCGCCTCGCCTGAGACTGAGCTCGATGAAAATTCAAAGCGGCCGGCAGTCTCTGGACGGCGACTTGGATCTGGAGCTCCCAGAACGAGGTCCGGTTTCGAGCTTTGGATTCAAAGGAAACGTGCATCAGGTCTCCCTTGCCTCCCTGAAAGACTTCGGAGTCGACAGCTCCAGATTTGCCGGATCGCTGAGCGGCAGCGGATCCATTAAGCTTGAACAAAATCTATGGGAAGGCGAAGGTCAGTTTTCCCTTGAGAATGGAAGCTTCGCAGGAGAGGGCTTCGACAGCCTGAGCACAAAGGTACAGCTGAAAAATCAACAATTGCGTGTGCTGGAATCAGATGTGCGGCGCGGGAACGCCCGCGCCAGCGCGGAAGGGCAGGTGAATCTCGATTCGCGGCAGGTCAACATGACAACCCGCCTGCTGGGATTTCCGGTTGAAGAGATGCCGTTTATACGGAATAAGGGCTTGCAGGTCCGGGGCCATCTGGGGGCTTCGGGCACTGTGAAGGGAACATTTGAAAATCCTGCGTTTGCCGGAACTTTTGATTTGGATTCGCTCCAGTATGAGTCCTGGAAACTTGGAAAGGGTAAAGGCCAGATTGAGCTCGAAAATGGAACAGTTCGAGGGAATGCCCGGATCCAGTCCGAATTTGGGGACCTGAACCTTCAGGCAATGCTGTCAACCAGTGCGGGATTAGCGGGCAAGACAACCTTGGAATTCAAAAACCTGGATATTCAAAAGATAGCCCGGGCAGAACTCCCTCCCTACCTGGATGATTTGAGTACCGCTCTGGAAGGAAAGCTTGAGGCGGAGGGGAAATTCGAAGACATCCCATCTCTCAGAATTCGGGGGGAAGTGGATGGAGCGCATTTCAAAATCCACGACCATGAATTGCACAATAGCGGGCTGATTCAATTCACTATTCTGAACCAGAGTTTCCGTATGGAAAGCGTCAAGTTCGTAGGAGAAGGCACCAGCCTGAACCTGAGCGGAACCCTCCCTCTTCGGGACAGCCCACAAATGGATTTAAATCTCAATGGCAGCCTGGATCTTGGTCTCATGGAAGGATTTGAGAAAAAGCTGCGCACGGCGGGCACTGCAACGCTCAACATCCGTGCTACAGGTTCCTGGCTGAAACCGCAGATCATCGGGCGGGCATCGTTCCACGACGCCAGGCTGGATTACAAGGACTTCCCATACCGGTTCTCCTCGATGCAGGGAGACATTGTGTTCTCCCGCAACTTGATCCGTTTCGAAAACGTCCGCGGGTCTGCCGCTTCGGGGACGATTGCCCTGTCTGGAAGCGTCGAACTTCAGAACGCTGCGATTCGTTCGATAAACGTGGGAATTTCGATGCATAATGCCCACCTGCTGTTCCCAAAGGATTTCAAGTCCGTTATCGACGCCAATCTGGTTCTGAGCGGTTCCAGCGATCTTCAAATTCTTTCGGGAGACGTCAATGTCACTCGGATGGAATACGTCCGCAGCTTCAACCTGCTCGGACAGCTTGCCAGTCGCAATGTGACGGCATCCGGTCCGCTGACGACGGAACCCGTTCTGTTGGGGTTGCGCCTGAACATCGAGATCCATTCCGATAACGGGCTGTCCATTGACAATGAACTGACGCGCTTGCGCGGGAGCATGCGGCTGATGCTGCGCGGAACGCCGGCTTATCCGTCGCTGACCGGCCGGGTGGAAGCCAGTGAGGGAACCATTTTCTTTCGCGGCAGCCGCTTTGAGATATCCCACGCCGTAGCGGACTTCATAGATCGCAACCGGATCAATCCGGTCCTGGATATCAGGGCTGAGGCGGATGTGCAAACCTTTCGGTTAATCCTTAATGCCGTCGGCGATCTGGATCACCTGAATCTGAACGTCACCTCGGATCCTCCGATGTCGACGGCCGACATACTTTCGCTGCTTACGACCGGGATAAATGAAACGAGCAACGGGACGTCCAAGCTCGAGTCCCAGATGGCCGGGATGAGCGCGGCGAGCGTACTTTCGGAAAATCTCACCGGAGCCATCGGGCAGCGCGTCCAGCGCATATTGGGACTCGAAGCCTTCCGGGTTGATCCTTTCCTGGCGGGGTCGGAAAGCGATCCTACGGCCCGGATTACAATCAGCGAGCGTATTTCCAAGGATCTGGTCGTAACTTTTTCGAGGAATGTCACCACAAACAAGGAACAGATTGTGGTGATCGAATACGACGTCGGGAGAGACCTTTCTGTCGTGGCCACTCGTGACGAGAACGGGCAATTCGGTCTGGATTTCCGGCTGAGCAAGCGCTTCCGCTGAGCTAAATGCAGGATGCAAAACGGAGGATTCTGGGCCGGTTTCCATTCTGCATCCTGTATCCTGTCTCCCAAATTTAGTTTATAATCATTAAAAGTCTGTAAATGGCAGGGGGAGCGATGATTATCCTCATTATTGAAGACGAAGCCAAAGTTGCCAGCTTTCTCAAGAAGGGACTCCAGCAATCAGGCTATGACATTGACTTGGCCGCGGACGGCGAGGAGGGGTATGGCAAAATACGGAGCACCAATTACGATCTTATCCTGCTGGATCTGATGCTCCCGAAGATGAGCGGGTTCGATCTGCTCCCGAAGATCCGCGAATGCAAGCCTGCGATTCCGATCATTGCCCTCACGGCCAAGTCTTCGGTGGAAGACCGGGTCCAAGGTCTAAATTTGGGGTGCGACGATTATCTGATCAAGCCCTTTTCCTTCGAGGAATTGCTGGCCCGAATTCAAGTTCAGGTCCGCCGCGGAGATCCTTCCGCGCTGGAGTTGCGCGCTGCCGATCTGGTGCTGAATCCGCTGAAGCGCAAGGTGACACGAAGCGGCAAAGTGATCGAGCTTTCCAATAAGGAATTTTCTCTCTTAGAGTATCTTCTAAGAAACAAAGATCAGATCGTTACGCGAAACATGATCGTGGAGAATGTCTGGGATGCAAGTTTTGATAATTTCACCAACGTTGTGGATGTCTATATCAATTACTTGCGCAACAAAATCGACCGTGATTTCGAACCTCGCCTGATTCAGACTGTCCGAGGCGTTGGGTACACGCTTCGGGAAAAACAGTGAATGTCCACAGCCTTCGCTTCAGACTTATCTGGATTCACTCTGCGGCCATTGCGATTGTAGTTGTTTGCATCGGTCTGACCCGCTATCAGCTGATCAGCTATCGGGCTCAGCACCGGTTTGACGAGAAGCTGTACAAGGATGCGCAGTTCTTTGTCTCCCGTCTTCAACTCGAGCGGGGCGGCTTTCGCTTATCCACGGATGGCCTGAATACAGCGAATGCCTTAGCCATTCAGGAATTGGAACACTACTTCTTTATATCCGATACTGAGGGAAATGTTCTGCACGAGGATCTTCACAACAAATTCATTCGGGCCATGCTCTCCCGTGGCGAGCTGAAAGCGATTCTCAGGCAGCGAAACGGTTTTGCAAAGGCGACAGCGGAAGACGGGTCTGCCTATCGTTTCCTCAGCCTTCCCGTGCCTCCGGAGGTTTTCTCCCGACCGGCGATCGTCCATATCGGCCGATCCCTGGAAATGCAGAAAGCGGCCTTGAAGGAATATCTGGACTTCTACCTCTATTCCGTCCCCCCGATCCTGGTGATTTCGGTTGCGCTTGGATGGTTTCTCGCGGGCAGAGCCCTAATGCCGTTCGAAGAGATCACCCGAACCGCTGAAAAAATCACCCACGAGAACCTGAACACGCACATTATCACGGCGCACAGAGAGGAGGAGATTCAAAGACTGGCGCAATCTTTCAATTCCATGGTTAGACGTCTGGATGAATCGTTTCGTCAAATGCGCCAGTTCAACGCCAACGCAGCCCATGAACTGAGGACGCCGCTCGCAATTCTTCAAGGGGAGACCGAAGTTGCTTTGAGATCGCCGAATCTTCCGGAAGAGATCCGGTTGGTTCTGCTCAGCAACCTCGAAGAAATCGACCGGTTAACCCGCATCGTGAATGATCTGCTGGCAATTGCAGAGGCCGAAGCCGGAAGACAGGTGATGGTCAGGGAGCCGGTGGATGCCAAACAGCTTCTGGGAGATCTTGTGGACCAAATGCGCCTGCTGGCTGCGGATCGCAACCTTAGAATCGATCTGCGATGCCCCCCGGATCTGTGGATCAATGCCGACAAACTTTGGATCCGCCGCGCGATCATCAATCTCCTGGACAATGCGATTAAATACTCAAAGGATGGAGGCCGGATCGAAATTTCCGCGGAAAGGGAGGATTCGACGGTCCAGCTCAAGGTCCGCGATTATGGAATCGGGATCCGGCCGGAAGACCTGCCTCATATTTTCGACCGGCTCTATCGTGCCGATCCTGCACGCAGCCGGGACAGCGGCGGGGTGGGACTGGGCCTGGCTCTGGTAAAGTGGATCGTCGAGGCGCATGGCGGAGATATCAGGGTGGAAAGCGAGCCAGATCGAGGCGCGCTCTTCAGCATTCAGCTATCAGCCATCCCCCCTCAGCGGAAGGGAAGTTAGTGGTCCGCCACCAGTTTTCAGCCTTCTTGGAGTTTTTGAAGGCTGACAGCTGACCACGGATAACTCTTTTTAATGTATTTCCTGTTGCGTTTTGCACCGCTTCTTGGTTAAATCTTCTATTTCGCCCTATGGAGGTGAGACCGTGTATGCAGTGATAATGAGCGGCGGAAAGCAGTACTGTGTCTCCGAAGGAGACCTCGTCCGTGTGGAAAAACTCGAGATCGAGCTGGGTGCTCCGGTGGAATTCAAAGAGGTGCTCCTGGTGAAGACGGACGCCAAGACTTATATCGGAAAGCCACTGGTGCAAGGCGCCTCGGTTACGGGTACTTTGGCAACCCAAGACAAAGACGATACGATTCTCGTCTTCAAATACAAGGCGAAAAAACAATATCGCCGCACGCGCGGACATCGCCAGCGGCATTCGGAAATCCGCATCGACAAAATCAATGTAGCGGGGTAAGAGGTCGGTATGGCACACAAAAAAGGAGTGGGAAGCTCCAGAAACGGAAGAGACAGCCAGTCCAAGAGGCTGGGAGTCAAGCGCTTTGCCGGAGAGTTGGTGAATGGCGGAACGATCATCGTTCGCCAGAGGGGAACCAAGTTTAAGCCTGGTTTGAACGTAGGAATCGGCCGTGATGACACGCTGTTTGCCAAAATCACCGGAATTGTTAAATTTCAGGATCGAGGCCGCCTAGGTAAATTCGTGCATGTTCAGGCACAGGCTTCATAGCCAGTCAACAGATCGGTAGTTTCTGGGACCCCGACCGGGGTCCTTTTTTTTTATGCGGGTGAATGGGGACTTCCGCTGTTAATTTGCTATTGAAAACTGAAGATTGAAGATTCTGGATCTCTCAATCTTCGATTCTTGATCCTTTAACCTCATGGAGCCTGATTGTTTATTGATCGAGCCAAAATACAGGTCATAGCTGGAGCCGGCGGAAATGGTTGCCTCGCGTTTCGTCGAGAGAAATTTGTCCCGAAAGGCGGCCCGAGCGGAGGAGACGGCGGGAAAGGAGGAGACGTTTTCATCGAGTGTTCCGAACGTGTCAACACGCTCCTGCATTTTCAATACAAACGCATCTTTAGAGCGCAACGAGGCCGTCATGGAGAAGGGGATAAGCGACACGGGAAAGATGGCACCGATGTGATTATTCTGGTGCCTCCGGGGACGCAAGTCTTTAAGGAGCCAGAACATGAGTTGCTGTGGGATTTCGCTCGCTCCGGGGAACGGCTGAGAGTAGCTGTCGGGGGGCATGGTGGAAAAGGCAATGCCCAGTTCGCGACATCGACAAACCAGGCGCCTCGGCGCACAGAACCGGGATGGCCAGGGGAAGAGCTGGAACTGTCACTAAGCCTTAAACTGATTGCCGATGTGGGCCTGGTCGGGTTCCCGAATGTGGGAAAGTCGACCCTGATCTCACGAATCAGTGCGGCAAAGCCCAAGATCGCCGACTACCCGTTCACAACGCTTGTGCCGCACTTGGGAGTTGTGCAGGTCGACGATTACCGCACCTTTGTCGTTGCCGACATCCCAGGGCTGATCGAGGGAGCGCACGAGGGTCATGGGCTGGGAGATCAGTTTCTGAAGCATGTCGAACGTACGAAAGTCCTGGTGCACATGATCGACCTCTCCAACGAAAGCCGGGATCCGGTTTCCGATTTCAAAGCCATCGTCAACGAGCTGGGCCTGTTCAACGAAACCCTTCTGAACAGGAGGCAATTGGTTGTAGCTTCAAAGATGGATGTGCTCGCGGATCCCCGCAAACTGTCCCGCTTGAAAGCGATGTGCACTCGCCGTAAGCTGCCTTTCCTGGCGGTTTCTGCCGTGACGGGGCAGGGAATAAAAGAGCTGATCGGGACTTTGGATGCGCTACTCTTAGAGTCTTAGAGCCTTCGAGTCTTGGAGTTCCTGTGACGAAGCGAATAGGGGTGCTTGGAGGAACCTTCAACCCGATTCATCGCGGTCACCTGCACATTGCGCGGGAGATCCAAAGGATCTTTTCGCTTGCAGAGGTTCATTTTGTCGTCGCAACCACTCCTCCCCACAAGGCTCCCGGCGATTTGATCCCGTTCACTCACAGGTATGCGATGGTCAGTCTGGCAACCGCAGGAGTCTCTTCTTTCATTCCATCGCTAATTGAGCTGGAGCCTGAGGCAAGCCCATTTTCAGTGGATACAATGCGTAAGCTGGCACGCTCCCTGGGCCGGAGAAAGGGCCTTCTCTATTTCATCGCCGGTGGAGATTCTCTGCCCGAAGTCAAAACCTGGCGGGAAAGCGAAAAGCTGCTGACATCCTATAGCTTTATTTTCGCTACGCGGCCCGGATCACGCCCCGTGAATCCGGCAGATGTCCTGCCCGAGAGAGCGGTGGCCCGCGTTTGGGACCTCAGCGGTCTCGGCCAGGACAAAACGTATCGGGTCGTTGGACAAACCGATGCGAGTCGGATTTACATTCTGAATGTTGGAGCCCCGGATATCTCGGCAACGCAAATACGCGAACTGGCTTCCTCGGGCAAATCTATTCAACGCATGGTTCCCAAGTCTGTGCGAGAATATATTGATAAACTTCATCTATATGGTGGAAGATGATCGAATCCCTGAAAATCGCGATTAATGCGGCGGACGAGAAGAAAGCACACGATCTTGTTGCCCTGGACATTTCTGAAATCGCCTCCTTTGCCGACTACTTTCTCCTGTGCACGGGAGATTCTTCAAGGCAGATGCAGGCTATTGCCGATGAGGTGGAGAAGCGCTTAAAGGCCAGCGGCATTCGTCCATCCCATGTGGAAGGCTACCAGAATTCCGAATGGATCCTGATGGACTACATTGATCTGGTTGTCCATATCTTTTCCAAGACAGCCCGCCCCTATTACGATCTCGAGAGGTTGTGGAGAGATGGAAAGAAGCTGGACACGGACAAGTTTCTTGATGCGAAAGCGATAAAGCCCGCTGGGCGAAGGACGAAAAAGGTTAAGTAATATGGGGCATGATTCTGTGCGTGTTGAATTGACGAGTTTGTTTCTGTAAAATGTCGGGCTTAATTTGCGACTGGGAGATACGAGGTAGCGCCCCTATCCAGCTATGCAAATCAAATTCATCTGGGTTGGGAAAACGAAAAACCCGTCGTTGAAGTCCTTGGTAACCGACTACCAGGAAAGAATCCGGCACTTGGTTTCTTGTGAAGTCGTTGAGGCCCGCGACTTATCGAAGAAACGTTCCCTTCCCGCCGCCGAACTCATCGAGGATGAGGGGAAGGAGCTTGCCAGGCATGTGCCCGAGTCAGGCTGTCTGGTTGCCTTGGATGAGACCGGTACTCAGTTGACCTCTCAAGGCTTTGCTCGATGGCTCGAGTCCGAACAGAACGCCGGTGTTCGCGCTGTTGCGTTTGTGATCGGTGGCCCTGAGGGATTGAGTCGCAGGATTTGCAGCCGGGCCCATCTTATCTTGTCCATGGGAAAAATGACATGGACGCACGAGATGTGCCGCGTGCTCTTGCTGGAACAGGTTTACCGCGCATTGTGTATCATGCGCAATATTCCATATCACAGGGATGCAATTAGATAGATCAATTGCGTCGTTTCAAATCAACTGGAAAGAAGAGGCAGCATGGAAGGGAAAAGGCTGGACTATTTTCAAGAAAAGCTGCTGCAGAAGCAACTCTCTTTGACGCAAATGGTTCAGAGAACCGAGGGCTACGGCCGCCAAAAAGATGAGGATACTCAGGACGTTGCGGACATGGCCGTCGAGTCGTATACCAAAGAATTTAATTTCGGCAAGAGTTCTGGAGACCGGCACATCCTTCAGCTCATCCGCGAAGCGCTCGACCGCATCAAAGACAAATCCTTTGGAACCTGCGTCAACTGCGAAGAGCCGATCGGTCCCAAAAGGCTCGAAGCCGTGCCTTGGACTAGACTCTGCATCCAATGCCAGGGTCTGCTCGAAAAAGGATTGCTGGACGAATAAAAGCATTGTCGATTGACGTTTTACGATTGGCGATATAGAAGCTTCCCAATCGTCCGTTGTCGATCGTTAACTCCGATGGGTCCCAATCGCACTTTCCCGCAGCCCGAGACCTGCCCGACTTCTGCTGTCGTTGGATCGTCGACGGTCTCGAGTGCTTCCTCTGTTCGATCCCGATAGAAAGGCGACAAGATTGCGGGGTTTGCGCCGCCCGCTGGAACAAGGCTCCTGTTTTCAAAATGGCGCTCCCAGATGTTCGTTCTGCGGGTTACTTTTCCAAAGCTTTTGGGGAACCTATTCATGCTGAAACTGCACCCCGCGGATACCCCCGTATTCCGGAGCGAGATCATTGGCTATTACACGCTCGAGCAGAGCGGTCTGGTTCAGGGATTGACATTTCACGGCAGAAGGAGCCTGATCGTACCCGTGCCGCTTCAGCCCAAGTGCGAACGCGGGCGAGGATTCAATCAGTCAGAACTTCTGTTCCGCTCATTGGCCCGCCGGATTGGTGCCCCTTGCCATCACTGTCCTTTGCGGGTCCGGGCGATGCTCCCGCAGGTGGGGTTAACGGATTCGATGCGGCAGGAAAACGTCCGGAAGGCATCCCGCTGCTGCGAATCCGCGATGATTGAAGGCCGACGCAGTCTCCTGGCGGACGATGTGAGAACCACCGGCGTTACCGTTTCCAGTGCTGCACAGTCTTTGATGAAATCGGGAGCCTTGCGCGTTTCGGTCCTGACGGTGGCCCGCCCAGGGAGGCGGTCATGTCCCGAAAGTTCTGAAAAGGCTTAAACCGCCTAACAAACCGACTACACAATATTCCTTCGTGCCTGTTCGTGCATTTCCCGTGTTTCGTGGTCAAAGGCTTTGAGGTGCTTGCTTTATTTTCAGGGCTACGGTTGGGAAGGGCTGGGCTGCTTGGAATAGAAATTCTTCAGGAACTCCTCATACTTGGCTCTCTGGTCGGGGCGGAGAATCTGTTTGATCTCTTCTTCCGTCTGGTTGCGGATCGCCTTCCATTGAGGCATGAACTGCTGGCCAAGCGCCCGGTACTGCTCACGGCTCTGGGCAAATATGGCCTTCAGGTTTTCCTTCTGCTGGGCATCAAGATTAAACTCGCGTGCCATCCGCTCCAAAACCTCCCCTGGTTTCGGGGGCGGGGACACCCTAGAGGTCGTCGCAAGTTTCATGTTCGCCCGATAGAGGAAATGACTGATCGCGCCTGCGACCCCTCCCAGGAGGAAGACAAAAACCCACACCAAAGCAATACTTAGCTTGGATTTCATTGCATCAGCTTTCCACGTTTTGCAGCCATAGATTGAAGATTCAAAATTAAAGACTTGAAACCACCTCAAACCTTTAATTTTGAGTCTTCAATCCTCAATTCACTTCCGCTCCAGGCTCCGACGGTGATTCGATTCCCGTTCAGCGATTGCGCCCAAAACCCCTTCGTCCGTTGGGTTCCCCAGTTGGGAAAGCATCTCGGGCGACTGATCATCCGAAATAAAGACCCGGTCATAGGCCTTGTAAAGATCGGGTTCGTGGCCGCTCAGCTGGACGTAGATGAACGCCGAGAGAAGCGCCAGCGTGATGCCGGCCAGCGCGGGAATCACCTGGCGCGCAAGACCAAAAATGAATTGCCAACCGACAGCATCTCTTGCCTCCCCTTCCAGCTTCATGCTCAACTTCCGATAGAAAAATGGGGAAGGCTCTGGCGGAGGCACTGCCTGGGCTATCCGGCTCGGCAGAGTCAAGAGTCTGTATTCCCGGGTACAGGATGGACATTCAGCCAGATGAGCATCGAATTCCGCGGTTTCAGACTCGGACAGCTCATTGTCGAATTTGCGGAATATCAAGTCGCGCACTGCGGTGCATTTCATTACAACACCCTCACTTCCCAATTAAAAGTAATTACGTCGGGGATACGGGGATATTTCGTTTTGCACGTCGATATAGGCGACGAAAGTGGTTTAGCACAAAGTTACCCTAAGGATCAACAACAACTTAACAAGAAAGTGTTGATAAAACGCATTTTAGCCACGAAGGGCCCATTGTTTCCTGCCCAGAGTTCTATCGTCACAGGATGAGCATGCAATCACCGTAGCTGTAAAATCTATAATCCCTGGAAATTGCTTCCCGGTAGCAATCTAAAAGCAGTTCATGGCCGGCGAAAGCACAGCCAAGCATGAACAAAGTAGAACGGGGTAGATGGAAGTTAGTAATCAGTCCGTCCAGCATCTTGAACTGAAAGCCCGGATAAATGAACAAGTTACAGAAACCTGCCGAGGCTTTGGCTAGGGCATTTTCCTGTTTCGCCAGGAATTCAAGGCAGCGCGTGGTCGTTGTGCCGACGGCGATCAGCTGCCGCCCCTCTGCTTTGTAGCCGGAGATCCGGCGCGCGGTTTCAATACCTATTTCATAGTATTCCGGATGCATCTGGTGCCGGGTGATGTCTTCACACCGCACCGGCTGGAACGTGCCGTAACCTACGTGCAAGAGCAGCTCGCAAACCGGAATGCTTCGATCCTTGAGACGGTGAAAAACATCCTCCGTGAAGTGAAGACCGGCCGTAGGGGCGGCTACGGAACCTGTGTGGCGGGCATAAACAGTCTGGTACCGCAACCTGTCTTCCGAAAGATCTTGACCTTTCAGTCTGTGGATATAAGGGGGAATGGGTGGCTCTCCCATATTCTCCAGAAGCTGTCTCAGATCACCATCCGGTGCAAAACGCAATAGCCGGGTTCCGGAATTGTGCGCCTCCAGGACTTTGGCCGACAGCTCCCCTATAAAGAGCTCCTCTCCGGGACGAGCTTTTCTGGCGGGTTTTATAAGCGCCAGCCAATCACGCGGGCCAAGTTCTTTCAGGAGCAGGACTTCGATTTGCTCCCGCTTCCCGCGCCTGGCAGCTCTCAGGCGCGCAGGGAAAACCCGGGTATTGTTGATCACCAGAAAGGACTTGGAATCCAGGATTTCTGGGAGGTCTCGAAAAATGCGATGCTCTCTTTTGCCAGTTTTGCGCCACACGACCATCATTCTTGAACTGTCCCGCTCCGGGGCGGGGGTCTGGGCAATAAGACGTTCCGGGAGAGAAAAATCGAAATCGGCTAAGTTCATGTAAGGGTTTCAATGAAGATGTAGGATAATGTAGGTTCCTGTAGCCTGCATCTCGAATGCTGGATCTTTTTTTATTTACCGGCTCGAGGGGAACCGGCGAAGTCTTTCCCCGATATAGAGGTCTGGACCGGGCGCGGTTTCCTCGAACATCGCTCTATGAAGTTGAGCAGAGAAATTTGCGCCAAAAAGCAAGATGAGATTCGAAGTGTATACCCAGGCAAGCAGGGCGATGACGGCTCCCATCTTGCCGTAAATTCTCTGGTAGTCAAAAAATGGGACCAGCTTCAAAAAGATGGAACTACCAATCTCCCAAATAAATGTCGTGACCAGTGCGCCTGCGAAAGCTTCCCTCCAAAGAACCTTTCGGTGCGGCATCCATTTGTAGACCAAAGCGAAAATAATGACTGCAATCAGGAGCCCCGCGCCTAGCAGGACAACTGACCAAAACCATCCTATGAAATGATTTGTCCTAGCCGACGCGGTCATATGGGCGGCCCGGCTGCGCGCGGCGCTGACGAACGCGGTCATCAGAGCCGTACTCACCAGGCTGACTCCAACCAGCATCATGAATGCCACACTGCGCAGGCGACTCTCCCAGAACGTGCGCTGACTCGAAACTCCCCACGCACGGTTGATGGAGCTTTCGATGAACGTAAAAATCCAGGAAGACGACCAAAGGGCAATGATGACACAAGACACAACGACTGCCGTGGAGGGGGTGATAATCTCATTGAGGTTAGACCTCAGAAACTGGCGGGATCCGGGAAACAGAATGACGATGCGCTGAACCACGGTTCCATGAAGATCCATCCACCCCAGGAAGGCGTCGACGAGTGCAACGGCTACAAGTATCGACGGAACCAGCGCAATAAGTCCGAAATAGGAGATCCCGGCAGCGTCCCGGGGGATCTCGTGATTCAGCATCAGCCTGCCGGCAGCCGATAGCGAGCGGCAGACCAGCTGGAAAATCGGTCTCTTAAACATCATGATCTCAAGTGTATAGCATTCTGTCTCCTGTAAAAAGTCTGAATTCCGGAGCAACGGGATTCGGGACCGGGAGCGCTATCGCTCTTGCCTTTCGTGACCCGAAACCCAATAGCGATTCGGATCCCGGGCCAATGGTTGGTACTGGCATCTGGTTTCCATATGGTAAAATAGCCATTTTAGCCGGACACTTATGAAAAACGAGAGCAGAGGAAGCGCGCCCTGGATTGGCCTGCCGGCGCAAATGGACCCGTACGACGACAAGCAGTATTTAAGCCGGCAGTACTCCGATGCGATAGCAGCTTCAGGGGGACTGCCGATTACAATTCCGCTTCTTGCAGAACCCGGAATGATGGGTCCTTTAGCCGAAAGCCTGGACGGCCTCCTGTTGACCGGCAACAATAGCGATCTGGACCCGTCGCTGTATGGCGCCCCGCGGTCGGATGCCTGCGGCCCTACTCAGCCAACCCGCGACCGCATGGATTTCTTTCTGCTGGAACAGGCCATGAGGCGTGAAATCCCGGTATTGGCGATATGCTTCGGCATCCAATCCCTAAACGTGTTTTGGGGTGGATCTCTGATTCAGGACATTCCGGCTGCCGTCAACACCTCTATCCGGCACAGCCATCCCGAGTCCAAGGGTTCTCCCACTCACAAGATCCGGATTGCTCCAGGTTCCGTTTTGGAGCAGGTTGCTGGCGGACTCGACGCGATGGTCAACAGCACGCATCACCAGGCGATAGAGCGGCCCGGCACGGGTTTGGAGGTGATCGCCCGCTCTCCTGACGGCATGATCGAATCCGTTTTTCGCGCCGACCGGCATCACTGGATCCTGGGGGTTCAATGGCATCCCGAGAAAAGCTTCGGCTACGACGATTTTTCACGAAATTTGTTTGAACATTTCCTGGCCCGTTGCCGGGCTGTACGGGGGATTGATGAAGGAACTCATTCGTAAAGTTTTGGAGGATCTCGGGGAGGATCCGGATCGTCAGGGACTGAAGGGTACGCCCCGCCGTGTGGAGCAGGCTCTGCGCTTCCTGACCAGCGGCTATACGCAGAATCCGGACGAATTGCTGAACAACGCGCTTTTTGATGTGCAATACGATGAGATGGTGATTGTTTCGAACATAGACTTTTTCAGTATGTGCGAGCATCATCTGCTGCCGTTTTTCGGGAAATGCCACGTGGGATACTTGCCCGATAAAAAAGTGATCGGCATCAGCAAAATTGCGCGACTTGTTGAAATGTTCAGCCGACGCCTCCAGGTGCAGGAACGCCTGACGACCCAGATCGCCCGAACGATTGAGGAAAAGATCAAGCCCCTGGGTGTTGGCGTGGTGATTGAAGCTCAGCACATGTGCATGCAGATGCGCGGAGTGGAAAAGCAGAATTCGCGGGCCATCACGAGCTCGATGCTAGGCAATTTCCGCCGTTCCGCCGAGACGCGCATGGAATTCCTTGACCTGATTTTCAAACCCCGGCAGTAAAACAATTCACCGCTGAGACGGCGTCGGTTCCTGGGCGCTAGCGGATGCGGATGCGGAAAGGCATCATCAGCAGCATTCCTTGCCTGCCGAGCTTTTCGAGCGTGTCCATGACTTCAATCGCGGATTGAGCCTTGGCCATCAAGGGTGACCGGAAGTCCGGCATGAGGCGTTCCCAAAGCCTCCGGTGCCGGTAATAGTGAACCACCCGTACCTTTTTGGAATCAGGTATCCCGGCGAGTTTGCGCGCTTGCTGAATGGCTTCAGAAATTCCGCCGATCTCGTCCACCAGCCTTTGGTCCTTCGCCCTTTTCCCGCTCCATACACGGCCTCGTCCGGCCTGATCCACGGCGTCCTCGCTCAGCCTCCTTCCTTCTGCAACTTTCTTTACGAAGTCCTCGCGGTAGAATTCGCTGATCTGCCGGTACAGCCGTTCGGATTCCTCTGCGCTGAGATCCGAAAACAAGGATTCGTAGCCGGCATGCGCGCCCCGCTGGAACGCTTCCCGATGGATTGCGAGGCGGTTCATCAGCTCGCGGGC
>Ga0326727_10006601_pt1 | contig 31622 bp, 31 predicted proteins | sample MB2enrmetagenome_FD_207643 | JGI IMG/M metagenome (GOLD analysis project Ga0326727, IMG submission 207643) | Lab enriched peat soil microbial communities from McLean, Ithaca, NY, United States - MB29MY | ecosystem: Environmental > Terrestrial > Soil > Wetlands > Peat | place: USA: New York...
GAAAGAGGGCCACCTTGCGGAGTACCTTCATCCGTTGGTCCCACAAGCCCATTCTCCATTACTCCCGAGTTCAGAAACCCTCGAACCAGCTTCAGCATGCGCTTGTCGCTGATCCTTTTGGCTACGCGACTCATCAGGATGTCGTGGTTCACGCGGTCAAAGAATTTTTCCAAATCAAAGTCTACGACCCAGTCGTAGCCTTGTTGGATATATTCTTGCGCCTTCGCCACGGCCTGATGGGCCGATCGCCCTGGCCTGAACCCGTAGCTGTTCTCGCTGAATGTGGGGTCCCATCGCTTTTGCAGCACCTGCAGCACTGCCTGTTGCAGAAACCGGTCCACCGTCGTGGGAATGCCGAGTTTTCTCGTGCCACCCGGTTTCGGTATCTCTACCCGCCTCACAGGCTGTGGCCGATAGGTCCCTGACAAAAGCTGCTCTTTCAATTGCGGCCAATTCTCCCGCAGAAAATCCGGCAGTTCCTTCACCGTCATTCCGTCAACTCCTGCCGCCCCTGCGTTGGCTTTCACGCGCCTCAGCGATTCCTTCAAGTTCTCCTTCTCACACGCCTCCTCGATCAGCTTGTCCGTGTTCGCCTGACTTTCCGTGCCGAGTCCCGCCGCCGTGGATTCGACCCTCCCTTCGGATGATCTCGGGGCTTCACCCCTACCCGCATCCTCGAAGGCCAGTTCGTACTGGGTTTTCTGTCGCTTCTCCACTTCGAGTCGCTCCCCGTACTCGTCTCTCTTGCCGTTCGGGCCTTCAGGTCAACGACCCTAGTACGCCCTCTGCTGACTTCTGGCAGGCGGTCAGGGATTCTCGCGAATCCCTCAGTCCTGTCTTCAGGACACCTGCCAGACCTCCTGGGGTAAGCTCATCCGCCTTCGGCGCACAACCGCTGGATTTACAACCCGAGTCCTTGATGGATATGGGCTTGTCGGTCATAGGCCCGCTCGCCCGACTCGGTATGCCTCGTATCCAGTTTCTGTTCGTCGGCTCGCGCCTTTGCTCCACGCTTCTTTCGGACACGCTCTCGCGAGATAAGTGCCCTTGCGTTTCGCTACGCCTTCACCTCCATCAGGTTGGCGAGGGGACTTTCACCCCAAAGCTGATGAACATGCCCAGCACACCTAAACCACCACCGACTGAAGTCGGTGGGTTCTGCGCTCGTCGGCTAAAGCCGACTGGGGCCGACATCACGGTTCTACTTTGAAGTCGGCATCTTGGTCCCGCTCCATGTCCTGTTGATTCTCTATGTAACGACTGATCATTTCCTCAGTCACGTTCCCTGTGCTGGCCACGAAATACCCGCGGGCCCACAGATGCCTCCCCCAGTATGCTTTGTTCAATCCGCGGTTTTCCATCAAGAGTTTCCGTGATGTCAGCCCCTTCATGCGCTGCACGAGCCTGGACACCGAGAGCGTAGGCGGTGCACTCACCAGCAGATGTACGTGATCCCGACTCACGTTACCTTTCACGATCTCCACGTCCAGGCTCGCGCAAATCATCCGCACCACATCTCTGACTCGCAGCCCTATCTCGCGACTCAATACTGGCTTGCGGTACTTCGTTATCCACACGATGTGGTACTTCAAATCGTAGACGCAATGCGACGCTTTTCTATACTGCGGCTTCATTGTACCGCAAGCCTACTGAAGTCTTCGTCTAAAGACGAGGGGTTTTCTCCCCGTAGGAGACACTAAAATTGAGCCCGCCTGACGCATCCAAGACTCCCGAATTCGGACCCCATTCATAGCAACAGCTTAGGTTTCTCGTCATTTTTCCTTAACATACAGACCAGCTGGTCCCGTCTCCTTTTCCTCCTTCCTGACAAACCATGGTGCTCGCAGCGCCTTTCTTGTGATATCTTTGCTCCACCATGAGCGATGCGATCCGCGGCAAGACAATCCTTATCACCGGCGCCACGGGCGGGATCGGGCTGGCCTGTGCGCGCGCCCTTGTCGGCTCAGGGGCTAGACTGCTCCTCCACGGGCGGGACAAGGGCAAACTCCGCATGGCAAGGCAAGAGACGATTAGGCTCGGCGCTGACGCGGAGACGTTCATAGCGGACCTGTCCTCTCTCGAGGAAACCGCGGCTTTTGCCCGTGAGGTCGTGCACGAAGGGCTGGACGTCCTCATCAACAACGCCGGTATTGGCTTCGGGCGGGACGGGAACAAGCGCGAGCTAAGCAGGGACGGGCACGAGCTGCGTTTCGCGGTGAACTACCTGGCGCCGTTTCTCCTCAGCGCGGAGCTGCTGAGCAGTGGCGCGCCGAAGGTCGCGGTAATCAACGTCGCTTCCGCGGGCCAGGAAGCGCTGGATTTCGACGATCTCATGACCGAGCGCGGATACAGCGGCGTACGAGCGTATTGTCGGAGCAAGCTCGCCCTGATCATGATGAGCTTCGACCTGGCCGCGCTCCACCCCTCGCTCCAGGTGCAGGCGCTGCACCCCGGAACCTACCTCGACACCGGCATGGTGCGCGAAGCGGGCATCACTCCACTGGGGCCGGTCAGCCAAGGAGTCGAGTCCATTCTGGCCGTTCTCACGGCGGCACTGGGCGGCGGAGCCTCTGGCGGCTATTTTGACAGGACCAGGCCCGCGCGCGCGCTCGCGCAGGCGTACAACACCGCGGATCGGCAGAGGCTGAGGGAAGTAAGCCTGAGGCTCGTCGCCCCCTGGTGCTCGGCCTAAGCCTCGACGCTTTGCCGAGTGCGCCAACCTCAGAAGCTCGCGATCAAGCCGACCCCGTAAAGGCATATAGGTCCGACAGAGCAGTCCTGGACGAGGACCCCAATGTGAGCGGGCAGATTCTTATTCAACAAGCGGGCAGAAAACAGCGGAAGATCTCCAAAAGCTGGGCTTTCGGATGAGCCACTCATGGGTGTGGTCTGTTCGAAATGAGCGCTCACTGAGTTCGTAGTAAACAAGCCGCTAGGGCCGGTTTGAATGCCTGCTTCCAGGCTTCCCTTGAATAGCTCGATCGGGCTGCCCCAGATGCTGTCCCGGCGGTCAGTCGCAAAAGGATCGGCGCGGAGCGGAATGCATGATACGAGCAGCACAATAATGGACAAAGGAAGAAGGTATTTGCGACCCATTCTCTTCCATCCTCCTTGTAAAATGCTGCAATAAACTTAACAAAAAAATCCGTCAGCGCCTTCCCTTCTACTCTAGTTTGAGCTTGCGAAGCTTTGGCGTTATGACCACCCTGCAGTAACCGTCGCTCGTGTTGGCGTTGTAGTAGTTCTGGTGGTAGTCTTCTGCTTTCCAGAAGGTTTCCAGCGGACAGATCTCCGTGACGATCGGATCATGCCAGTTCTTTTGCTCTTTCTTCCGGGAGGCTTCAGCGACTTTCTTCTGCGTTTCCCCGTTCGTAAGGATGATGGAGCGGTATTGGGTCCCCACGTCCGCCCCCTGCCGGTTCGGCGTCGTAGGGTCATGGGCGCGCCAGAACACGTCGAGCAACTCCTCATAACCGAGAAGCTTCGGGTCGAACTCCACCTGCACGACTTCCGCGTGACCGGTCTCCCCCGTGCAGACTTGCTCATAGGTCGGCTGCGGGACGGAGCCGCCGGCATAGCCCGAGGTCACCGACAGTACGCCTTCGATCCTCTGAAGCACCGCCTCCAGACACCAGAAGCACCCGCCGCCGAACGTCGCCGTTTCATAGCCGCCGGATTGAATTTCCCCCATCTCCAGCCTCCCAGGAGAATCTACCCAGGAAACCGTGCTCCGCACAGCGTTGGCGGCTCGCCGCCCGGCCTGACGCCCTATCGCAAGGCGTTCGCGAACAGGTACCGTTTAACTTTACGCGTGGAAGTCTTGGGCAGCTCCACCGCTGAAAGCTCGAAGCTCTGCGGAACCTTGTAGCGGGCCGCGCCTGCTGTGCATTTCTGGATCTCCGCGCGTACGATCCCCCGCACCTCGTCAGTGGTCCATCTCTTCCCTGGCAGCATCGCGGCGAGCACCTCTGGGTCGGGATAGATTATGGCGTGGGGATACTCGCCGCCTTCGGCGTCCAACTTCCCCACCACCACGACCTCCGTAAGCAGCGGACTAGCCTGGAGGAGGTTTTCGATCTCCTCGGGATAAATGTTCTTCCCACCCTTCGTTACGATGATGTTCTTCAGCCGCCCGGTGATGTATAGGTAGCCATCCTCATCAAGCTTGCCGATGTCGCCGGTGTGCAGCCAGCCGTCTGCGTCTATGACCTCGACCGTCTTCTCAGGCATTCCGTAATACCCGAGCATCACATTGGAACCGCGCGCCAGGATCTCCCCGTTGCCGTTGTGGTCCGGTGAGTCGATGCGCACCTCAACGTTGGACAAAGGCAGCCCTACCGACCCAGGCTTGTTGTGCGCAGGGCAGGTACAGGAGATCACGGGGGAGGTTTCCGTTAAGCCGTACCCTTGGAAAGTCACCAGCCCGAGTGCTTCCATTCCGTCAATGACCTCCTTGGTGATGGGCCCACCACCCGAGACGAAGAAGCGTAGCTTGGAGACGCCCAGCTCGCGGGCAACTGACTTGAAGAGGAGCTTGCCGAGCCTGATATGCAGCACCTTAAAAAAGAACGAGCTCACCGCAAACATGACATAGAACAGCACCCGCACCACTGGTTCCTTTGCCTTCACGTTGGCCAGGATTCCTTTGTAGATTTTTTCGACTAGAAGGGGCATGGCCGGCACGCAAGTGGCGCCGGTGTCCTTCATGATCCCGATGAGCACATTCGTTTTCATGGAAGGAACGCTCGTGATCCGTCCGTACGTGAGCAGCGGTGCGAAAACGCCCAAGCTTGTGGGATATGTATGGTGGAACGGCAGCACGATGATCCAGTTGTCTCCCGGTCCCAGCGGGGTGGTCATCTGCACACCGTCTCCATTTTCCACGAGGTTCCTGTGTGAAAGCATGACGCCTTTGGGAGTGCCCGTGGTGCCGGACGTGAAAAGAAGGGCCCCAAGGTCGTCCGGAGCCACCACCGCGCCGGCGTACCCGTGGTCCCCCGCGGCAATCAACTCCCTGCCCTTCTGCACCAGGCCGGCGAACGTCTGCGACGCGTCGGGGAGGTCATCGAAAAGAACCAGGCTTCTCGTTGCGCCACCCGTGGCTTTCCCCACTTTCTCCAGGTATTCGGCCGAAGTAAAAATGATCCGGGCCGCGCTTGCCTTCACGATGGAAGTCAGCTCCTCCGTCTTCAAAAGAACGTCATAGGGGACGATCACGGCGCCGACGCCTGTGACAGCCAGGTACGTGATTACCCATTCGCTCCTGTTCTCTGAGATGAGGCCCACCCGGTCGCCCTTGCGAACACCCGAGGCAAGCAACGAGGTTCCCAGCGCATGGATGTGCTCTCGCAGCTCCCCGTAGGAAATGGTCCAGTATCCGCTTTCCCTTTTCATCGTCAGGGCGGGAACGCCAAGCTTCTCATCAGCGAAACTCTCTATCATCTCGCGGATGGAGTGCACGTTGCGGGATTCCGTTACCTTGTTAATCTGCATAGCCAACTCCTACCTGACCGCGAGCCTTCCAAAAACGGCCGCCGCCCGCACGACGAGTGCAGGGGCTCCATCCTTGTACGACGGGGAGGTGTATACAGTGTCTCCAAAAGAGACCGAGCGGCCGTCAGGCGCTTCCACCGTACCGAAGGCGGCGGACATGTCGATGCGCACCGGCAGCGCCGGGTTGATTTTCAGCACTCCGCTTCCGAAGACGACGTTCACGCGGGTACTCACGTCCGCCGCGCCCAGCGTCACGTCAGCAAGGTCCACGTCCCCGCTTCCGAAGATGATGTTGTAATCCCTGTCCCACCCCGCCGCGTACCTGTGATGCGTTTCGAAGAACGGCTCGGGGCGGTTCATAAACGGTCCGCGCACCAGGACGCGAATGCCGACATACACGAACAGAACGGCGATGATAAGCCGAACGACGGGGAGACGGAAGGGAAAAAAGCGCCGTAGGATGAACCATACCCCGACGGCAATGAGGAGGACTCCCCAGAAGATCCCATCGATGAGAGGCATACGCGTGTCTCCTTGGACTTTTCCATTTAAAAACGGCCTGATCGTGGTGTCAAGCATTGGTGCGCGTGAACGAACCGCAGTGGTCCGGGACGGAATCTGGAGCCCTACTCCCTGAGGCGACGGACCTCGGCGTTGATCCTCTCCCGCATCCACTCTTGCTCCCGCGTGGACAGGGATTCACCGAATGTGACCGTGCGCGCTCCGAGGTCCATAAGGAGGTGCGAGCGGGCCCTGTAGTCCCGTTCATAGCGGGAGTGCCGGTAGTATGATCTGGCTTCCTGCACAATGCACTGCCCGACGTCAGCAAGCGGAGCATTCGTCGCCCGGCGAAAAAAAAGGAACCGTCGCGTGAACGTGACCCCATCCGCTTCGATGGTGATTCCGACCTTTCCGAAAAGGCTGAAGAGCGACCTGGAAACGATAAGAACCCCGAGGATCCAGAACGGCAGCGAGAAGAGCCGGAAGCCGATGGGCGCCCCCGCGCTTGCAGCGGAATACGTCCAAAACCCTACTATGCCCAGCCAGAAGATCCCGAACCCTCCGAACGCTGACCGCCGGCCCCGCCGTTCGGGGATCTCGATGCGCAACCGGTCGTCACGCTCCTCCAGCCTCATCCGGGACCCGTACGGCAAAGGCTGCGGCAGCGCCTGGGCGTCGGCCGCGGCAGCAACGGCTTTCTCGCCCCGCAGGAGCGCCGCCGCGTCAGAAACGGAAAGCGTCCGCCGCGCCGCGTCAGGTTCGAGCCAGTTCCCAAGCACGCGGGTGAGCCCTGGGGAAGAGATCTCCACTACGGAACGGAAGTCGATCTTCATGTTGCGTGTGGGAAGATCCACAGGGTTCCTGTGCGTGAGTATGAAAAGGAGCGTCGCGGCCGCCGCGTAAAGGTCGGAGCGCACGGTGGCGCGGCCAGTGAATTGCTCCAGCGGAGTGTAGCCCGGAGTGCCGATGATCGTAGAGCTCGCGGCACTGGAAACGCGGATGGCGTCCTGGACGCCTCCGAAGTCCAGAAGGAAGACTTCCCGATCACTTCGCTGAATGATGTTGCGCGGGTTGATATCCCGGTGAATGACCGGGGGGCGTACGGAATGGATGTAATCCACGACGGAAAGCAGGCGCGCCCCCAAGTCGCAAATCTCTTTTTCCGTTGCCCTCCAGCCGGCGTCCACTTTTTCCTGGAGACTTTTTCCCTCCGCGAACTCCCGTACGAGAACGAACCGCGCCTTGCCTTCGAAGTCCGCGCGGAAGAAGTCCCTATAGGCGGGGATGCGCTCGTGATGGAGCGCTTTGAGTACCGTCGCCTCCCTTTCGAAAAGCTCGACCGCTTTCCAATCCGAAAGCAGGTCGAAATGGAGGAGCTTCGCAACGGCCGTGGAGCCGTCTTTCATGTCATTGACAAGGTAGGTGATACCTGCCCCGCCCCTGCCAAGCTCGCGCTCGATCCTGTACCTGTCCGCCAATAGGTCTCCGACGGTCATACGCTCTCTCGGGCCAGGCAGGACCGAAGCACTTCCCGTTTGGAAGAGCTCAGCGGATCTTCCTCCTGGTCGCAGCGCTGCTTGTAGCGTTCCACGATTCGCCGTCGGACCATCTTGAGGGAAGAGTTTGTGGTGCCATTCTCTTCTCTGAAGGCCCCGGGAGGGAACGCGAAGATGATACTCCCGGCCATGAGGACCCCAAGCTCCGTTATCACCCACGAGTTCCTGCCCTTGGATAGTAGGGCCGCGCAGTCCCCCGTGACGAGGCCGCGGGAGAGAAGGAAGCCGGCGACGCGGCGGGCTTGGTGGTCAACTTCCTGGAAAGTCGCCCCAATCCGGCTCTCCGCGCGCCGCTTTTTTATGTAGAGGAGGTCGCGATGTGACCGGACTGCTTCTCGGAGGAGACGGATGATCGCCTTGCCCATGCCTTGTGATGGTAGCAAAGAAGTTCTTTCGGGTCAAAGAAACGTCTGCAGGACCTGCCGAGTATACTAGAGGGAATGGAAGGAGATGGAATGGCTCGACACAAGAGGATGAGGCTGGCAACCTGGCTCGTATCCCACAAGCTTATGACACTCGATCAGGCGCACAAGGTAATGCAGGAGCAAAAACAGCAGACCGGCCACATCCGCGAACGGTTCGGCAGAATCGCCGTCAAAAAGGGCTTCATTTCTGAAGAGGCGCTGAGGCGCGCATATTTCGAGAAGGAAAGAGAAGAAGCCCTGCTCAGACCCGTGATTTGACCCCGGGCGCAGATCAGATCCTGGATTTTACCCATGGGTAGGCTTCCTCGAAGCTCGAAAACCGCAGGTCGGCGAGCCGGGCGTTGTTCCGGGAGGCGAGCTCAGACACGAAGGCAACCGCCACGCCGGCCCTACGGGCTGCTTCTATTCCAGCCGGGGAGTCCTCGAACACGAGCGCCTCGGTTGGCTGCGCTTTCAGCCAATTGAGCGCCTTGAGGAATCCCTCGGGATCCGGCTTGCCATGCGAACAGTCCTCATCCGCCAGGATGAGGTTCACGCTGTCGGCGGAAAGACCGGCGTTCTCCATCATCACGTCGATCTCGACCCTCGTTGCTCCGCTGACAATAGCCTGGGGCACCGGCAGGGAGAGCATGCTGTCGAAACCTCGCGCGACGCGCAATCTTCTCCCCTTGAGAAACTCGATTTTCTTTTGCACAAATGTCCGCCAGACTTCCTTCAGGGGAGTGTGGAAGCCGCGGTTCACAGAAAGCCATTCGAACACGCCGCTCCAGGAGAAGCCGTAGAGAATGTCCAACTCGGCCTGGCTGAGCTCGATCGAGTAGTCCCTGCGGAGGAGATCGGAGAACAGCGCGTCGTTAATGCGTTCGCTCTCGACGATGGTGTCGTCGAAGTCGTAGATGATGGCACAAATTCTCTCGGGCTCCATGGCGCGGGAGTATAAATCGCCACAAAACCCTGGGAAAGCCCCTGCAGGAGTGGTACATTTCAGGCTAAAGGGAACAAACTGCTATGCGCCTGAAGAATTACAATGAGGATCTCGTCCTTGACACGGTGAAGGTGGTATTGAAGGACCGCTCAGACGTGCATGCCAGCCGATCCTTCGTTTTGGATGTGGCCGCGTACGTGCTCAATAGGACGCCCCCTAAGTACATCACGAGCGAACGGGGGTTCACCCACGAGGTGCTGCAGGCCACTCGCGGTGACGAGACTGAGGGGCAACGCCTGGTGAATGTGATCGAACTGATTACGCATATCAATCGGGCCATCGACGTCGTTACGCGGCGCCGGCGCGCCGGCGCTTCGTCCGGAGAGAAAAGACATTCCCGTCCGTCGGCGTCGCACGACGGCGCCCAGCAGATTCTCTACTACTACAACATGCCCCATATCTTCGGCCGGATAGTCGATGGACGGGACGGCAAGCCAGTGATCTCGGCGCAAGCGACGCTTTGGATTAATGACCGGGTGGCCCCGCCGGCGGAAAGCGGTTGGCGCAATCCCTATTTGACCAACGAACAGACCAGCGGATACTTTAGCTTCTGGCCGTGCGTGGAAACAGGTGACTCCGACAGCGTGCGGATGCAGGTAAAAATCGGCTTCGAGCACGAAAGGTATCAACCTTTGACGTTCCGAAGAAGCCTGAAGGTGCCGGGCGAGTTCTTCGTGTACGACTACATCCGGGGCGACAAACTGCTCGATGTCGGGACGCTCGCCATGCACCCGGCGGGATAGACGTCGACCGCCACCCAATAACCGCCGTGCGCCTGCGCGAAGTTCTACGGACGTGACTTCGAATTTGCCTTCCCCTAGAGCTGATGCTATTATGAATCCATGGGTGAAAGTCAGATGGAGGGCACACCATGGAACCAAGGAAGATCACCTCGGATGCTCTGAAGCGTGTGTTCACCGATCTGCGCACCGGCGACGAGAAGGCAATCGGCACCTGGTTGTTCAAGGGATACAGGGTTCAGGTAAGCCGCTACCAGTCCTCGGGGACGGAACGCTCAGCTCTTCTCTATAGGAAGAGAAGGGACCAGGGCCTGTGCGTGAGATGTGGCGCGAGAGTCACGCGGAAGAACCCCCTGACGGGCATGTTGTACAGATTGTGCGACGCCCATAGGAGAGAAATTGATAGAAGGTAGGGCGGTTTCATAAGCCGGAGCCCGAGGGGAGCGGCATTTGAATTGTCGCCATGGGCTGCTTGGGAGCCGCCGGAACGCTCGGAACGGGCATCTGCGGGTACTGTTGGCTTCCCTGGTCCGGCAGCCCCAAGGGTGGACCAGGTTCCATGGGCTCGGCCTGTGGATCGGGGAACCGGCTGAGAAGATAATCGTAGCGCTCCCGCATCTGCCGGCTCTTCTCTAACGTATTGACGTTGAATCTCAGCGGGTTCGTGATGATCGTTACCAGACGGCGCAGCTCGTCCAGCGAAAGGCTTGTCACACTCGTCCCATAATAATAATAGGAAGCGGCGCCGATCCCGTATACGCCTTTACCCCATTCAATGCAGTTCAGGTACAGCTCAAGGATCCGGCTTTTCGGCATCAATAGATCCATCTCGATCGCGATCAACGCCTCGCTGTATTTGCGCAGGTACGTCTTACGTGGGATAAGGAAAAGGTTCCGGGCGAGCTGCTGGGGAATGGTGCTCCCTCCATAGAGCGGATATCCGATCGACTTGTCGAGGAGATACGCGTCCCTAATGGCCCCCAGGTCGATGCCAGCGTGGTTGTAGAAATGGTAATCCTCCAGCCTGATCACCATTCTTCGGGCAACGAGCGGGATGTGGTACAGCGGAACAAACCGGATCTGTTCGGCTTTCTGGTGAGCGGTAACCCCCCTCCAGACCATGAGCGCGGTAACCCTCGGGTTGAAATGAAGAAGAACAATGCTTGCCAAGAGCACGCCGAAGAAAAGAACGGCGTGTGAAATGACAAGGCCTGCAAGGAGGAACCGGGCGAGCTTTCCCGCTATCCGGGAAAGCTTCACGACGTCCCTCAGCAAGGTCATCCGAAGCGCAAAGGTCTCGGAAATGCGGGCGTTCATATGAAATAGTGGATAAAACCTTACGGAAGCATAGCGTGAAAGTCAAGACCAATGATAGTGTTGCCGGCGTGGCACGAACGGGATTAGCTAAAACAGCATCGATTGGCGAGGCGCGCCAACGTCTTCCGCGCGAGTTCCTGGAACGCCTCCAAGAGACTTTCCCGCAGGCCGTGTCGCAGGCGATCATCCGAGGGATGTGCGCCCGGCGTCCCACGACATTCCGTGTGAACACGCTCCGCGCAGACCCACGACAGATCGTTTCGTTCCTACGGGAGACCGGTACGAAGTTCCGCACCGTGCCCTGGTGCCGGCAAGGGTTCATCCTGTCCGAACTGCGGGAGCGGGACATAGAGCAATGGGACTGGTATCGCGAAGGGCGCATTTATCTCCAAGGTCTCTCGAGCATGGTCCCCGCTATCGCGCTGGCGCCGCGCCCGGGTGAACGGGTACTGGATATCGCCGCGGCCCCAGGCGGCAAAACCACGCAGATGGCCGCGCTGATGGAAGGCAGCGGCTCCATCCTGGCCGTCGAGCCTGACGAGGTGAGGGCAAGCCGACTCTCGTACAATGTGGCGCTCCAGGGATGCCGCAGTGTGGAGGTAAGACGAGCGCGGGGGGAAAGAGTTGGTAGCGAAATGCCTGGCGCATTCGATCGGGTCCTTCTCGACGTTCCCTGCTCGGGTGAGGGCAGGTTCCTCGTCGGCGCTCCCGCCACCTCACGGGCATGGTCTCGGAAGCTGGTCGCTGACCGTTCCCGTCTCCAGCGCAGGCTCATGGAAAGCGCGTTCCGCTCCCTTCGGCCGGGCGGGATCCTCGTCTACTCCACGTGCACGCTCAATCTCGAAGAGAACGAACAAATCATCCAATGGGCCCTCGAAAGCTTCTCGCTGGCGACCGAAAAGCTTCCTGTCTCCATTCCGGGATCATGGTCGGGCATTTCCCGGGGCCTACATCCGGGGGTCTCGAATGCGCTTCGGCTTTTCCCCGACGCCGAAATGGAAGGCTTCTTCGTCTGCCGGCTGCGCCGGCTGGATTGATCTATCGCGGCAGCGGACCGAACCATTGGTAGAGGTAGCACTGCATGTTGCCGTTGTACAACTTGCGGTTCTTGGTGAATGGCCTGCCGAAGAGCCTTGGAAAACTCGTGCTCGCGGTCAGGATGAAGAACGACCACGTGCCGAGTCGCCGGTACAGGTCGCCGATTTCCCCGGAAAGAGCCTCAACCTCCTGACGCTCGCCCAGGCGTTCGCCGTAAGGCGGGTTGGTGACGATGCAGCCGTAGCGCCTTTCCGACTGGAACGCGCCAAGCGGAGCGCAACGACACCGGACACAATCCGAGACCCCCGCCTTCGTGGCATTCTGGGCCGCGGCATCCACCATGACCGGGTCCTTGTCCGACGCCTCGATGGTGACGGCCGCTTCACGGTGCTCCGCGTCGTGCGCCTCCTGGCGGGCATCCGGCCAGATGCGGGCAGGCAGGGCGGGCCATTCCTCCGCGGCAAAGCGGCGCCTGATTCCCGGCGCCGCGCCGCGGGCGATCAGCGCGGCCTCGATGGCGATGGTGCCGGAACCACACAGCGGGTCGGCGAACGGCCTCGATGGGTCCCAGCGGGAAAGCAGCACGAGCGCGGCCGCCAGATTCTCCCGCAGCGGCGCGGCGCCGGTCTCCACGCGATAGCCGCGCTTGTGCAGCCCAGCGCCGCTCGTATCTAGACAGACGGTAGCGCGGTCCCGCAGAAGGGAGACCTCCACCGTGTATGTTGGTCCACTCTCTTCGGCGCGCTGCCGGCCTTGGTGTCCGCGTGCGCCCAGAAGCGCGTCGATGATCGCTTTCTTGGAGACGGATTGCAGGGTGGGCACAGAGGCAAGCCGCGAACGGGAAGAGCGTGCCTTGACGACAACGGCCGCCGCCCGCGGGAGGAACTCACGCCAGGACGCCTGCCGCACTCCTTCGTAGAGGTCGTCGAAATCAGAAGCGGGAAAGTCCGCTATCCGCAGCCACACTCGGTCCGCGGTCCGCAGCCTGATGTTGCACCGCGCCATGTCCAGCGCCGTGCCCTCGAAAAGCACCCGCCTGTCCATCGTGCTCTTAACGGATAGTCCTAACCCGAGCAGCTCGTCCCGTACCACAGACTCCAGCCCGAAAGTCGCCGCGGCTTCCAGAACGAGGCTCCCGCCGCTTGTTTTCATGATCTCCCCTTCCTGCTAATAATACATCGGAGGTTATGCATGAAAAGACTTGCATCGCTGATCGTCATCTTATTCACGCTCGTATGCGCTCTGGTCCCCATGGCATCCGCGCAACAGCCAGAAATCCTCGTCTCGGCCGCGGCCAGCCTCACCGACGTTCTCAGTGGCCTCGCCCCCCAGGCAGAGCAGTCTATCGGGGCAAGGCTTGTTTTCAATTTCGGAGCCTCGGGGTCGCTTCGACGGCAGATCGAGGAGGGCGCACCCGTGGATGTCTTTTTTTCCGCCTCCTCTGAAGACGTCGATAAGCTTCTTGCTAAGGGTCTTCTGGTTGCCGGAACGCGGAAAGACCTGCTCTCCAACAAGATCGTCCTGATAGGCGGTCCGCGGGCTACGCCCATTCGCGCGAGGGAAAAGGAGACGGCTGTGAGCGCCCTGAAGACGCTCCTTTCCGGCGCAAATCTCGTGGCCGTCGGCAATCCGGACACCGTGCCGGCCGGTCGCTATGCGGTGCTAGCTTTGACGAGCTATGGCCTCTACCCGATCGTGAAATCGAAGCTTGCGCTCGGCGGGAGCGTCCGCGAAGTGCTCCAGTTTGTGCAGAGCGGCTCGGCGCCCCTGGGGATCGTCTTCCTGACGGATGCTCTCACCGTATCTCCCGACAGCATACAACAGCTGTTCGTGTTCCCGGATGAAGCCGTCGGGGTTCCCATTCTCTATCCCGTGGCAGTAGTAAACGCCTCGAAAAACAAGGAAACGGCGGAGAAACTGATCGAGTTTCTCCAGGGGGACATAGCGCGAAACGCATTTCGCAGCGCGGGTTTTCTTCTGAAATGACCCTCCTTTTCCCCATCCTGCTTTCGCTTCGTGTTGCCGTTCTTGCTACCGCGTTCACATTGGTGGTCGGGCTGGGCCTGGCGAAGCTCTTCGTATCCCGCGCTGTCCGCCTGCGACGGCTCTGGGAGTCCCTCATCCTTCTGCCCATGGTGTTTCCACCCACCATCACCGGCTATCTCCTCCTCGTGGTTTTCGGAAAAAGAAGCCCTGTAGGAGCGCTCCTCGCCCAACTCGGGCTCTCCGTGATCTTCACCTGGGTGGCAGCCGTGATCGCCTCTTTCGTCGTGTCCCTGCCTCTGATGTTCCAGAATTGCAAGGCCGCCCTACGCAGCGTGGACCCGCAGTTTGAAAACGCGGCGCGTACGCTCGGACTCAGGGAAGGCAGGATTTTCCTTCGCGTCACGCTCCCCCTGGCAATGCCGGGGATCCTAAGCGGAACGGCCCTTTCCTTCGCCAGGGCCCTCGGGGAGTTCGGCGCGACGCTCATGATTGCCGGGAACATTCCTGGCAGAACGCAGACCATCCCCCTGGCCCTCTATTCCGCCGTGGAGAGTGGTCGGCAGGTGGAAGCGAATATACTCCTTGCTGTCACGGTTGCGCTCTCGTTCGCCGTGGTCATCGTGGTGAGCTTCCATGAGAGGCGCGGAGCCGTCGCGCGCGGGGCTCAGACCGCGGGAAAGGTCGAGCCACGACGCTGATCAACTTTGAAAAGGAGCTCTCGCTTTTCACGCTCAAGGCGGCGTTCATGCTGGAAAAAAGCATGACGGCCATCCTGTGGGGTGAATCCGGTGCCGGGAAGACGACGGTACTCAACTGCATTGCCGGGCTGTTGGACCCCGATCGTGGCGAGATCCTCGTAGACGGCAAGACCGTGTTTTCGTCAACTCGCGGGATAAGCCTCCCCCCGCGTGAGCGAAACGTGGGGTTTGTTTTTCAGAACTACGCGCTCTTCCCCCACCTCAGCGCGGAGGAGAATGTCGCCCTGGCAATGCCGCGCGCGGAGAGGCACGCCGCGGTGAGATATCTGGAGAGGTTCCATATCGATCGCTTGAGTCGTTCCAAGCCGCCGTATCTCTCTGGGGGCGAGCGCCAGAGGCTGGCGCTCGCAAGAGCGCTGGCAACGAAACCACGCCTTCTTCTCCTTGATGAGCCCTTCAGCGCGTTGGACAGGCGCACACGGGAGGAGACCCACCGTGAGTTTCTTGCCCTGCGGGATGAGCTTTCCATGAGCGTCATCCTCGTAACGCATGACCGCAACGAAGCAAGGCTCTTGGGCCATAGGATCTACGAGCTTCGCGACGGCGAGGTGCTGGAATAGGACAAGAAGCGTGGCAGATCTCAAAGCACTCGTGCAAAAACTCTTCCTCCCCGGTGCTGTTTACACATTCGTCGGTGCAGGTGGAAAATCCACGGCCATGCGCCAGGTCGCGAAGATCCTCGCCAGGGGCGGGTTGCGCCTGCGAATGACAACGACCACCCGGATCGGGATCGAGGAGTTCACCGACTTTCCCGTCGTTGTTGCCGCGTCAGCGGGGGAGCTCACGAAGGCGTGCGGCGGTCGGGAGCCCGTCCGGCTGATCGTTTCCGCCACGCTTGCCAGTCAGAGGAAATACATCGGGATCGACTCTGCCCTTCTCGAAGAGATAGAGATAAGCGATGATTCAGTCCTCCTCGTGGAAGGAGACGGTTCGCGCCGCAAACCCCTGAAGGTGCCCATGGAGCGGGAGCCTGTCATTCCAGCCTGCAGCGCGCTTGTCGTTGCTCTTATGGGAGCCGCTGGCTTTGGTGAACCGATCGACGAGGAGTACTGCTACAACCACCAGGCGGCTTCCGGCATCGTGCCTTCGGGCAGCCGAAGCTTCGACGCCGCTTCCCTGGCGGCGATTGCAGCCCATCCTGCCGGCTGCCGCAAGGGAGTCTTGCCCGGGATGGGATTCCACGTGCTCATGAACCAGGGAGACCTGACGGACAAAAGACGCATCGGAGACGCAGCCCTCGGCATCCTCGCGAAGCAGGGGATCGACACCAGCCTGGTTTCCTTGCAGCAGGAGGTCGTGTACGAAACCTCTCGCCTCTGAGATGCTGCTTGCGCTCGTAAAAGGGGCGGGCGATCTGGCCACGGGCGCCGCCCTTTCCCTTCACCGCGCGGGCTTCGGCGTCGTCATGACCGAAATCGCCCTGCCGTCCGCCATTCGGCTGACCGTATCGTTCGCCCAAGCAGTCTACGATGGCAGCCACTCCGTCGAAGGCGTCCGCGCTGTGCGGACGGATGCGGAGGGATGGCGTGCGGTGGTAGAGGACGGCGCCGTGGCCGTACTCATTGACCCGCAGGCAACCATCCTGTCCCAAATGCCCGCGCATGTCGTCGTGGACGCCATCATGGCCAAGCGAAACACGGGCACGGGCCGAAGGGAGGGAAGCGTGGTGATCAGTCTGGGCCCGGGATTCACCGCGGGCGTGGACGTGGACGTCGTGATCGAAACGGAACGCGGGCACGAGCTGGGGCGCATCGTTCGCACGGGGACCGCGCGCGAAGACAGCGGCGTGCCGGGGGAAATAGGAGGCAAAGGCGCCGAACGCGTGTTGCGTGCCCCCACGGACGGGATCGTGATCCATGTGAAAGAGATCGGGGCCATCGTCGGGAAAGGTGAGCCTGTGGCGCGCGTGGGCGACCTGACCGTGACGGCGCCGTTCGGTGGGTGCCTGAGGGGTCTCATCCACCAGGGACTTGTCGTGCGCCGCGGAATGAAGATAGGTGATGTGGACCCGCGCGGGGAGACGCAGTATGCGTCCACTGTGTCCGACAAAGCCCGGGCCCTGGGCAGGGCCGTCCTAGAAGCGGCTCTCACGGTGGGCCGGGAGAAGGGCCTTTTCCAGCTGGGCGTGGGTGTTAGGAAACCGTAACCACGTCCCCTGGGCCGAGGAACTTCTCCGTGATCTCATACATGTTGGATACCCGGCCGGCGCCAAGCTTGTCGAGCAGATGGAAGTAGTCCAGACACGTGCCGCAGACCAGGACTTCCACGCCGCGTGACTCGATCTTTCGAAGTAGCTCCATCGTCTCCTCCTGCTCAGCGGCCAGTCGCACGCCCGAGTTCATCAGGACGATCGTCCGCGGCGGCCTGTCCAGCTCGCCAATTGTGTGCAGGAGCCCGCGCACCAGTAGCTGGCCCAGGGCATCATCCCCACGGCCGATCTGATCAGAAGAGAGGAAGATCGTCTTTGCGGCGAACTGGCGCTCAGGGGCCACGGCCAGCGGCTCTTCATCACAGGAAGGCGCGGCGGCGGCGCCGCGGGCCATCGCCCGCATTGCATCGGTGACCACCGCCGAAATCGCGTGAACACTGCCGCGGTTGACCTCAACAGGTTCGGCGGCTCCAGTGAACTTCAGGAAACGAATGACATTCTGCCGGGCCGCCTCGTTGTCTACAACGACCTCGATCTCATCCAGGCCGGCTTCCGCCATCGCCTTTCTGCAGAGGATCAGCGGCTGAGGACACGCCAGCCCCTTCGCGTCGATCGATTTCTTCATATTTCCTCCGTCCTTCATGGATGACGATGCGATACAGCGCGGCAGGCAGTCCTAGCGCTCTCCACCAGCAAGGCGTCTCCGTCTTCTGCGCGCCTGCGAGCAGAGAGAAGCCGCAGCCGGTTTTCAGCACCGACGGCGTAGGCACGAGAGTCACCTGGACCCCCTGGCGTTTCAGCGTCTTCTCGGCGCTTAACGTCTGGTGGATGCCCTGAAGAACGACAAGAAGCTCCATGCAGCCCTCAATTAAGCTCCACCATCCCCTTGCCCGGCACGGCCTCACCGATGATGGCAGCGGAGACGCCGGCAGCCCGCAGCTTGGCAAGCGCAGCCTCCGCGTCCGCTGAGTCCACCGCGGCAAGGAGGCCGCCGGAGGTCTGCGGATCGAAAAGCACATTCAGGAAGTCATTATCCACCGCGTCGGTTGGAATCACGAACGACATGCGGAAGCTCTTGTTGCGGTAGGTGCCCTCGGGAACCAGACCCATGGCCGCATACTCCCTCGCGGATGGCAAGAGCGGCACCGAGCCGGTAGAAATGCGCATGTTGCAGGCCGATTCTGCCGCCATTTCGCAGGCGTGGCCAAGGAGCCCAAAACCTGTCACGTCGGTGCAGGCGCGAACGGCATAGCCAGCAAGTACCTCGCATGCCACGCGATTCAGCGCGCTCATTCCTTCGATCGCGGCGCCCAGGGCTTGCGGGGAGGCGAGACCTGCCTTTTCGGCGGTCGTGACAAGCCCGGTCCCGATCGGTTTCGTAAGGATCAGCCGCTCTACGCCTCGGACTGAATTGTTCAGCCACACACGGTCGGGATGAACGACCCCGGTGACGGCGTACCCGAACTTCAACTCCCTGTCGTCCACGCTGTGCCCGCCGACCAAGGGACAGCCCGCCTCTGCCAGCGCCGTCAACCCGCCCTCCATCATCTTCTGGAGAATCGAGATGTCCAACGCGTCCACGGGGAACCCCACGATACAGGCAGCCGTGGAAGGTCGTCCGCCCATTGCGTACACGTCCGAAAGCGCGTTGGCGGCGGCGATCCGGCCGAACACGAACGGGTCGTTCACGATGGGCGGAAAGAAGTCCACCGTGTGGATCAGAGCCTGAGTATCGTTGAGCTTGAGCACGCCGGCGTCCTCGCTGTGTCGGAAATCGGCAATCAGGCCAGGGTACGAGGGTTGGCTCAGTCCGCAGAGCGCCTTGTCGAGAAGCCCCGGACCGAGCTTTGCGCCACAGCCAGCGAAACGGGAGAGAGAGGTCAGCTTCATGATTCAGCTCCGATCCGACGCAGGACTTCAAGGGTCCGGTCAATGTCGCTTTGCGTAGTGAACGGCCCCGGAGAGAGGCGCACCGTGCCGCCCGTTGCGAGGGTCCCGATTGCGGCGTGCGCGGCAGGCGCGCAGTGCAGCCCGTGCCTGCAGGCAATGCCCTGCTCATGGAGCTTCCCTGCCAGCTCGTCGACAGGGAAGCTCGCATGCGTAAGGGAAACAATCGAGAGCCTCTCCTCGGCATTGGCAGGACCGTGAACGCGGAAGGCGGGCATTTCCGCCACCCCGCGCCGCAGGCATTCCGCTGACTGTTTTCTCCCGGCTGCCAGCGCGGCAACTCCTCTCTCCTGCATGTAGCGTGCCGCTGCCAGGAGACCGGCAATTGCCGGAAGGTTTTGCGTGCCGCTTTCGTAGCGGTCAGGGAGAAAAGCTGGCTGATCTCCGGCCTCCGAATCGCTTCCCGTACCGCCGTAAATCAACGGGGTGGGCGCAGCGCGGGGGCCAAGGAACAGCAACCCCAGCCCGGCGGGGCTGAGAAGGCCCTTGTGCGCGGAGACGCAGAAGAAGTCGAACGGGAATGAGCCAAGATCCACAAGGGCTTCGCCTGCGCTTTGCGCTGCGTCTATGGCAACCAGTGTTCCCGGCGAAATGCGTCGTGCTTCCCGTGCCATTTCGGCAAAAGGGAGGACTGCGCCTGTCACGTTGCTAGCGGACGTAAAGACAAGCAGATCCGGCTCTTCTTTGAGCACCTCCTGGAACGCATTTTTGTCCGCGAAGACGCGAACGACCAGCCCGAGCTCCTTCTCCAGCACGCGCGCGGGCCGCATGACGGCGTTGTGCTCCATGGCGGAAAGCGCGAGGACCGCGCCTCGATGCAGAGTCCCTCGGAGGACAAGATTGATTGAGGCGGTGGTTCCCGCAGTGAAGATCAGCCGGGAAGGTTCCCCAAAACCGAACAGCTCGGCGGCCGCGCTGCGCGCCTCGAAGACCAGCCTGTCTGCGGAAACCACCATGGAGTGCGTGCCCCGGCCCGGGCTGCCGAACGGCTCCGCGAGGGACCGCGCAACGGCTTCGGCAACGCCCGGGGCTTTGGGCCAGCTCGTTGCAGCGTTGTCCATGTAAACGAACGATGCCGGGTCTCTCATGAGAGAAATAATACTAGTTCGTACCCTTGCTGTCCCCTTGCGCAGATAGAGCCAGCCCGCGTCGCCTTTGCCGTCCTTGCCCTTTGCTTGACCCTCCCTCTCCCCTGTCAGTATCATCCCGTGCATGACTGGCTACCCGTTCAGTGACATCGAGAAGAAGTGGCAGGCGTATTGGGAGAAAAACAAGACCTTCCGGGCCAAAGAAGACCCAAAAGTGCCCCGGGAGAAGAGAAAGTACATCCTCGACATGTTCCCCTACCCCTCCGCCGCGGGCCTCCACGTTGGCCACCCTGAGGGGTACATCGCCACGGATATCTACTGCCGCTACTTGCGCATGAACGGCTTCAATGTGCTTCATCCCATGGGATTCGACTCTTTCGGCTTGCCCGCGGAAAACTACGCCATCAAGACGGGCACGCATCCCCGCGTATCCACAGAGCAAAACATTGCTCGCTTCACCTCGCAGATCAAATCCCTAGGCTTCTCGTATGACTGGGACAGACTGATCTCCACGTGCGAGCCTGAATATTATCGCTGGACCCAGTGGATCTTCCTAAAGATGTGGGAGAAGGGGTTAGCCTACGAGGCCGAAGTGCCCATCAACTGGTGTCCTTCCTGTCTGACGGGGCTAGCCAATGAGGAAGTCAAAGACGGGCTGTGCGATAGGTGCGGGACGCCGGTCACGCGGCGCAACCTGCGTCAATGGATCATGAAAATCACAGCGTACGCTGAGAGGCTGCTCGCCGATCTGGACAAACTCCAGTGGTCGGAGTCCTTGAAGTTGATGCAAAGAAACTGGATTGGCCGCAGTGAAGGAGCGAACGTTCGCTTTGCCATCGCTGCCGGAGATGGGGAGATCGAGGTCTACACGACAAGGCCGGATACGCTCTTCGGTGCCACATACATGGTGCTGGCGCCCGAGCATCCCCTTGTAGCCCGGATCACGACATCTGCGCAAAAGACTGCCGTGCAGGACTACATCTCCGCTGCCGCCATGAAATCGGACCTCGAGCGCACCGAGTTGGCCAAGGAAAAGACCGGTGTCTTTACGGGCGCGTATGCGATTAACCCGATGAATGGAAACAAGATCCCGGTGTGGATTTCCGACTACATCCTGATTTCCTACGGGACAGGAGCCATCATGGCGGTCCCCGGGCATGACGAGCGGGACTTCGAGTTCGCAAAGAAGTTTGATCTCCCTATCGTCCAGGTGGTTTCCCGGGACGGTTCGACCTATCCCCTGAAGGCCGCAGAACCCATGGACGGGATCGCCGTCAACTCGGGGGAGTTCAACGGGCTCGCCACCGCGGAGTTCAAGAAAAAAATCGTGGAGTGGCTGCAGAAGAAAGAGATTGGCAGGAGCGCAGTTAACTACAAGCTGCGGGACTGGATCTTCTCCCGCCAGAGGTACTGGGGCGAGCCCATCCCCTTGATCCACTGCCCCAAGGACGGGACCGTGGCGGTCCCCTATGATCAGCTTCCCCTGAGGCTGCCCGAGGTGGCCGGCTACAAACCCACGGGAACAGGGGAAAGCCCGCTGGCGGCAATGACAGACTGGGTGAACACCACGTGTCCGAAATGCGGCGGTCCGGCCAAGAGGGAAACCAACACCATGCCCCAGTGGGCGGGGTCCTGCTGGTATTACATGCGTTACCTGGATCCGCACAACGACGCGGTGTTCTCCTCGCGGGAGAAGCTGGACTACTGGATGCCGGTGGACCTGTACGTCGGCGGCGCGGAGCATGCGGTTCTGCACCTCCTCTACTCCCGGTTCTGGCACAAGTTCCTGTACGACATCGACGCGGTGAACTCGGATGAGCCGTTTATGCGCCTGATCAACCAGGGAATGATCCTGGGAGAAGGCGGCGTGAAGATGTCCAAGAGCCTTGGCAACGTCATCAATCCGGATGACATCATCAGGAGCTTCGGCGCCGACACCATGCGCGTCTACGAGATGTTCATGGGTCCGCTGGAAGTGTCCAAGCCGTGGTCTACACGCGGAATTGCCGGAGTGAAGCGATTCTTGGAAAAAGTATGGCGCACCGCGGAGCTCCCTCTGAATAATGACGAACCCTCGGAAACCCTACTGCGACTGCTCCACAAGACGATCAAGAAGGTCAGCCACGATACGGGGAAGCTGGAGTTCAACACTGCCATCGCGCAGATGATGATCTTCATGAACGAGGTCTCGGGACTATCGAGCTTGCCGCGCAAGCTCTGGCAGCCTTTCATCCTCCTACTGGCCCCCTATGCCCCACACTTGGCGGAGGAGCTGTGGGAAGAGACCGGCGGGACTCCATCGGTGGGCGTTCAGGCCTGGCCCCGGTGGGACGAAGCGCTGACAGTAGAAGAGCTGGTGGAGGTCGTCTTCCAGATCAACGGCAAGATCCGGGCAAAGGAGAGCCTGCCGTCAGGGCTCGGGGAAGCGGAAACAAAGGAAAAAGCGCTGGGCAACGCGAGGATGAAGGAACTCCTGGACGGGAAGGAGATCCACAAGGTCATCGTTGTTCCCGGCAAGCTGGTGAACGTCGTTGCATCCCTCTGAGCAGGAACGACAGGCCTTCCGACGGCGCCAAGCCCTGTTCTCCTCCTGGCTGGCGGAATCCGATATCTTCGCTTGCGTGCTGGATGATTTCGAGGGCTTGCGCGCAAGCTCAGTGCGATGGCTCTGCGGCCACCCGATGGATGCAATCCTTTTCATCTTTGCTGACACGCGCATCGTGCTCGTTCCGTGGGACTTGAACCTGGCTCGTGAGATGTCCACGGTCGACGAGATCGTCCCGTATACCGATTTCAAAAGGTCGTTCCGGGAAGCGGTGATCGCCGTATTGAACCAGCGCGGCGGCGGTTCCGGCGGGCGGAAAGTGGAGTTCGCAGGCCACACCACCTTCCTCCGATATCGCGAGCTTCTCGAAGACCTTCCGAACCACGAAATCCTTATTAGGTCGGACGGATGTGACGCGCGCCTGGGCGCGCTTCGCGCTCTCAAAGACGCCCAGGAGCTGTCGTCCCTTGAGAAAGCATCGTGGATAACGGATGAGGTTTCTGCCCTCGCGACAGATTTCCTTCGCTCCTCCACCAACGGCGAAGCCACCGAGCGGGAGATGGCCGAACTGCTGGAACGGGAGGCTGTTGCGCGCGGCGCTGAAGGCATGGGGTTCGAGACGCTCGCTGCCGGACCCGATCGAAGCTGGGGCATCCACCCCTTCCCGGCCTCCACCCGGGGAGCCTTCGGAGGCAGAGGGCTCTCCATCCTGGACTTCGGAGTCAAAGTGGAGGGCTACACGAGCGACGTCACGATCACGGTGGCCCGCGGAAAGCTTTCGGCCGACCAGGAGCTGATGATCGAGCTCGTGGAAAAGGCGTACTCGGCGGCACTCCAGTCGGCACGGCCCTACGCTTCTCCCCGGGAGCCGGCCGTCAAGGCGGATGAGATTTTCCAGGCCGCTGGCTGGCGGATGCCTCACGCGCTGGGGCACGGCATTGGGTTGGACGCACACGAAAGGCCGCTTCTGCACGTGCAGGGAAGCGGCGCGGACCCCACGTTTAGCCCGGGAATGGTTTTCACCATCGAGCCTGGCCTCTACCATCCCCGCCACGGCGGGGTCCGCTGGGAAAACGACGTCTTGATGACGGAAGCCGGACCAAGAGTCCTCACGAACGCCAGGATCATACGGCTATAGAGCTCCCAGAGGGACCAACCGCGCGCGGCCTTCAACCCTCGTTCATTCGAGCGGCCCTGTCATGGTCTCCCGTTCGCCGACAATGAAGCGGGATGCGCCGCTGCAGGTGGAGAAAAGCGCGTACATTTCCCTGGGTAATACCGGGCGAGGTCATGCTCTCTGGCGCAATGATTCGGTTGGTGGACGCGAGAGGATTTTCCAGGATCCACTAACCCGGCGCTGGCACTGAAGGTCACACCCTAGCGCCGGAAATAAGTCGATGTTGCAGGCCCTGAACTCACCTTCGGCGAGTTTCTGCGCTATTGAGTCGAGATCCAAGTTCCAGGGGTCTGCCTGCTTACCGATGTACGAAGCGAGCCTCCCGGCACTGACTAAAGAGGCGTCGTGTCCGCGCTCGGCAAGCAGCTTGAAAATCGCTGCAGGGTACCAATGTTCCCAAAAAACGTCGATCTCGGAGTGGCCTCGCCGTCAACGCAGTCCTCCGGGAGAAGTCTGGCCGACGGCATCCCGCCGCGCGCCTCGCGGTGGGATACGCCTGCCCAGGGGTGTTACCGGCTTTCCAACGCGAGATCACGGGCGTCTGGCTTCTGTCTGTGACGGTCACCGCCTGCCACCTCCCAATCCCAGCCCGGAGAACAAAGCAGAAACCGAGCGCAACGAAAGCACGGAAATAGTGCTCGGGCGGCCCGGCAAGTCTGACCCGAAGCCGGATCCGCGGCCCGAGCAACGCGCACGAGTCGAAGGTGAGATTGACAGCAAGGAAGAACGCCGCAAATGTTTCGCTACACAAGAATCAACGCCCGAACCCGCGCTGCTTGCCAGGGTGCAGGCGGCCCTCCGCACGCCCTCACGAATGGGCGTGCGTCTGGGCCTTGTACAACCCTCGAATTTCGTTGAGGGCGCGAAGGTATTCGGGTGAGCGATAATCAGGGTAGGTCCATTCAAGCGGACGGAAGCTCCCCTTGTGGAACAGGAGTGTGACTTCGGCATAGATTCCGCCTGAGAGAGGAACACGGTGGGCGCTCTCCTTCGTCGTTACGAGGACAAACCTGCTGAGACACAAGAGACCGGGGTCGATGTTGACCTTGCGCCCCTCTGCCTCGCGGAACCGCTCTTCCACCCGGTTGGTCTGGAGCTTGATATCGGCAATCATTGAAGGATCCACAAGGCGACGAAAGGAAACGAAAAGGCGCTGAATACCCGGCCCCATCTCCACGTCATAGTAGTCCGTGTAAGTGAACGGCATGAGCTGGCTGCAGAAATCACTGGGTCCCCATGTCCTGTCCAGGATGTCAAGGAGCTCCTGCTCCCTTTGCGGCCGCGAGATGAGAACAGCCATGACCAATTTTTCCGGCAGGAATTGCGTTGCCTCACCCATTCCCGCCCTCCTTCTGTTGCGGCGGCTACATTGCGCCGCCTCCGACTTTACCTTATAATTGTGGAGAATGGAAGATTCAGCGGCATTCCTTCAGCAACTTACTGACGCACTCTCCCGTCGCGGCCAGTGGCTGGAGGGGACGCAGATTCCGCGGCTGAAAGACGCCATCCAAAGCTACCAGACCCTTTTCGAGAGCATCATGGGGATGCTGATTAAGAAGGGTCTCCTTCGTGAGGATCCCTACAACTACGAACAGGTCCAGGCCGACATCATGGTCCCCAGTGACGGACCACTGCCTGAGTTCGAGAATGCCGATGAAACGAGCTATCGCCTGGCCGCTTTTCGGCGTCAGCTCAAGTTCGTTTTGGCCGAGGTGAGCTTCAGGCTGACAGACCTGAAGCTCGGGAGGTTAAAGAAACTCTCCGCGCTTCTCTCCTACATCAACTGGGCTGAGCTTGCGGAGAACTCCGTCAGCCCCGTCACGCGCGCCTTTGCCCGGTCATTCATGAAAGTCCTCCTGGGCGGAGACGCGATGTCGGCCCAGATACTGAAGGACCAAGAGACGCAGATCGAACGGGCCTTCCAGGATTGCCGCTCCATCATCGCAGACGTGGCGGCGTATCACCGAGAATCCTGGAAAGCGGAGCTGCGGCGCTCTGTGCTCCCGCATCTCTCCATCGAACCGGGAGCGATAGGAAAGAAAGACGAAACGGCGCGTCTCATGCGGAAGGTGTTCAGCAAGGAAATGGAGGGTCGGCCGTGGTATCCTGCGCTTGCCCAGGAGCTAGTCGCGGAAGAGGTGGAAAGCGACGCGGAATCCCGCAGGGCAAGACTGCTCGCCTCGCTCGCCATCCCGGAGCAGCAGCCCGCTCAGAAGATTGACGCTCCACGGGAGGGGAAGCCCATCCTGATGGAGGCGGTGAGGATCCTCGCCCGTCCACATGAGGAGCTGGTCACGGCGATCGAATCGCTTTCAGAGACGGAACGGCTTCTTCAGTCCCGCGAAGGCGGCTTTGGACAAGCCCTGCGGCGCCTGCTTGGAATGGGGGCGCGGACGAAGACAGACTCGCACACCTATGAAATCACCTTTACGGAACCAGCCGTTGGAACCACAAAGTCCGAGAAGCTGAACTTCCCGCAGTTCGTGCAGGAAACCCGCAAGAAAGCGACTCTGCTCGCCGCCATTGCTGCGGGGACCGGCCCGGCCTACAAGCGCTTGGCGGGGACAGCGGAGGCGCCGCTGGCCGCGTTTCTCGACAAGCAGTTGAACGAGCTTCTTCTCATTCACCGACGTCTTGCTAGCTTTAATGCGCTTTTCCAGTCAAAGGCGGCAACAGCGGGCAAACAAAGCGTGCGGGGAATCAAGCTGGAGTTGTTGGCCATCCGCAACAGCCTCGTGAAGGCGAACCAGCGCAGGCACGAGTTCGGGGCTAGAGTCGACGCCTCGGCGGAAAAGCAACGAAACGGAGAGCGCACGGAGAAGTCTCTAAAATCGGAGACGTCCCTAAAACGGGAGGCGTCCGTGAAGTCTAAGACGTCCCAGAAGTCGCCTGCCTGATTTGTCTTTCAAACACTCGTCGAGGACGGCCAGAGTTCCGAGAGTGCCGGTATATCGATGAACGACGCGTACTTCCGCCAAATTCTAGGTGTTTCTCCTCAGGCAGACAGGGACGAGATACGCCAAGCCTACCGGCACTTGGTCATGGAAAACCATCCTGACAGGTTCCCGCCGGAGAAAAAACCGCTTCAAGACCTGGCCATCATCACGTTGACGGAAGCTTACACAGCCCTCATGAGCGCTCCAGCTGTGAAAGCGCCGCGGCCAGGCGCGCCGGAAGCTTTCCGCGCGCCGCGCGGCCCGCAACGGACTTCCGCAGGTCCGGACGGCAAGGACTACTCGGCTCTCGCCCCTCATGGAGACCCCTCGTACGCCTACTACAAGCAGGGCTTCATCAACTTTTCACTCGCTATCCATGGAATAGCGGAGATAAACCGGAAGATCGCCGCAGGACGCGTGCCACGCTTTACAAGGAGATACACGGCCAAAGAGGATATTGCGAGCAGTCTCGCGTTCCTCCGCGCGGCGCATGGATATTTCTCCCGGGTGGTGGAAGAGCACTCCCGCAGCGTCTGGAGCGCGGACGCGAGCGCAAAGCTGCGGAGGATCGAAAGGTTCACAAAGCTGTACAGACGGATACTCGCCAACCTGAGCAAGCGCTGACTAAAGCGTGGGCCATCCTCCTACCCAGCCCGATAAGTCCCTAGCACGCGAAGGTCCTCGGTCACTCTCTTCAGCTCTTCCATGCACCTGCCGAACACAGACGGGTCCGACGGCAGATCCACATCGATATAGAAGAGATATTGCCACGGCTTGCCGAGAATTGGGCGGGACTCGAGCTTCTTCATGTTCAGTCCCTTTTCCGCGAGAACCTGAAGGGCACGAAACAGCGCGCCGGGCTCATCTGCCACGGAAAAGCAGAATGATGCCTTGCCTTTCTCACGCAGCTCGGACGCGATCGCCTCGTCCGTCTCCCCCGCAATCACGAAAAACCGTGTGTAGTTCTGGACGTCCGTCTCGAGGCCTTGTTTGAGGACGACAAGGCCATAGACCTCCGCGGCTTCCGCGCTCGCAATGGCGGCATTTTCCCGGGACTTCTTCTCCGCAACGAAGCGTGCGGCGCCTGCGGTATCATAGAACGCAACGGGCTCCCAGTTGGGGTGGCTTTCCAGGAACCTCCCGCATTGCGCAAGGCCCTGGGGATGGGAATACACGCGCTTGATGTTCGAGAGCGTAGCCCCGGGAAGGCCGATCAGGTTGTGTTCAATTCGGATCTTTTGTTCCCCGACGATCCTGATGTCGGGAAACTGCAGCAGGAGGTCGTAGTTCTGGTGGATCGAACCTGTGAGGGAGTTTTCGATAGGCACCATCCCGAAGCCGGCCTTGCCCTCCAGCACCGCTTCGAACACGGACGGGAACTCGGGCACGGGAAGAGCCTTCACCTCGCCAGCGAACCAGTGGCGGATGGCCTTTTCTCCATACGCCCCGCGCTCGCCCTGATAGGCAACCACGGCGCCGTCGGAGTGAGCGGCAGACTCGCTGGCCCGAGTGACGCCTCGCCGCCCTCCCACCACGTCGCGGCCGGAAGCTGCCCCGCTCCCGACAGCCATCCTGCCTGCCCGGGCGGTCGCGCCGTGCCCCGCCGTCTCAGGCAGCCGCGCGAGTTCCTTGCCGAGCACGGGAGCCATTGCCTCGATGTCCCTCATCAGCTTCTCGAACTGTTCGGGATACAGGGATTGGGGGCCATCGGACAGGGCTTTCTCCGGATCCACGTGGACCTCCACTGTGATCCCGTCCGCGCCGGCGGCAACCGCGGCAAGCGCCATGGGAGATACTTTGGCCCTCATTCCCGTTCCATGGCTAGGGTCGACGATGATGGGGAGGTGGCTCAACTTCTTCACCACGGGGATGGCGGAAAGGTCCAGCGTGTTGCGGGTGGAGGTCTCGAAGGTACGGATACCGCGCTCGCAGAGGACCACGTCGTCGGTGCCGGCGGCAAGGAGATACTCCGCTGACATGAGAAGGTCCTGGATAGTTGCCGCGAGCCCGCGTTTGAGAAGAACGGGCTTCCCCAGGCTGCCCACGCGCTTGAGAAGCTCGAAGTTCTGCATGTTGCGCGCACCGATCTGCAGCACGTCGACGTAGTCCCGCATCATGTCGGCATGCTCGGGAGACACAATCTCGGAGACGACCGACATCCCGTAGGCTTCCCCAGCATCCTTCAGATGTTTCAGTCCCTCCTCTCCGAGACCCTGGAACGCATACGGCGAGGTGCGAGGCTTCCAGGCGCCCCCGCGGAAGAGCACGGCGCCGGACTCCCTGACCGCTGCCGCGCATTCCATGGTCTGTTCGCGGCTTTCAACGGCGCATGGCCCGGCTATGGCGATGATCCGAAGGCCGCCAATGCGCACCGTCCCGGCGGGACCGCGGACGGAGATGACTGTGTCTTCCTTGCGGAACTCCCGGGAGGCAAGCTTATAGGGCGAGCTAATGGGAATGACTCTGGCAACGCCCGGAAGCAATTCCACCGCGCGGAGGTCTATCCCCGAGATTCCCACCGCGCCGAAAATGGTCTCCTCCTGACCCACGATCTCCCTGATCGTGTAGCCGTGGGCGGTCAGGAACTCCCTAATGTAGTTCTTATCCTGATCTCGGATTGTGCGCTCGAGTACGATGACCATTGCGGATGTTCCTTTGTGGTTCCCGCGCTCGCCCTACCCTGAGCGGGACGTTGCGACAGTCACGCGGTTCCTGCCTTTCTCTTTGGACTGGTAGAGGGCCCGGTCCGCCTCTCGGACCACCTCCGATGGAGAATACTCCGTCTCCGGATCAAACTCCGTTACACCGACGGAGATGGTGACATGCAGGGATGGTCCGCCATTCAAGCTGGGAAAAGCGAACGTCTCGATCTTTCTCCGTATCCTCTCCGCCACGACGACCGCGCCTTTGATGTCCACGGCCGGGAGGATAATAGCGAACTCCTCCCCTCCGTAGCGCGCCGGGAAGTCCACCTGGCGAACGGACCGCGTGAGCTGCCGGGAAATCTCGCGAATGATCCTGTCCCCCTGGAGGTGTCCGTAGGTGTCGTTGAAGTCCTTGAAATGGTCGATATCGAACATGAGCAGGCTGAAGGTGGACTTGTAGCGGCGCGCCCGCTCCAGCTCCTCATCCAGTGTCTTTTCGAAGAAGTGGTGTGAGAATAGCCCCGTCATGCGGTCCGTGGTTGCCTGGCGGAAAAGGCTCGCGTTCTCGATGGCAATGGACGCGAAGCGGACGATACGCGTGACGTACTGGAGATCCGAGAGGCCGTAGGGTGCGCCTGTCCCGCTGCCGGGGAGAAGGAGGATGCCGATGGAGCCCTTGTCCGTGCGCAGAGGCACGATCATGTCGGTTCCTATTGCGGCAAAGGCCTCCACGACGCTTTTGTCGGAAAAGTTCTCGCGAAAATAGGAGAAGGGGATCTGGCTATACTCATCCTTGTCCAGGAATGCGAGGAGGGGGACCACGGAAGGCAGTTCGATAGATAGATCCTCCCGTTTCACTGAGCGATAGAAAATGACCTGGGGGGCGCTGTCCTCCATCTCGCCGGGAAGGAGGACGGTGACGGTCTCCATCCGGAACTTGGACACGAAGCTCCAAACCACATTCTTGATGACGTTCTCGATATCGAGCTGTGCAGTGATCTGAAAGGCGATCTCGATGATCTCCTTCAGATCCTGATTCTCCCTTTCGAGCGGCACCTCGTGAAGCTCATCTACAAGTCCGCTTTCCATTGGAGGAGCAGTATACCCCAGTCAGGGGTTATTTGCCAAGTTTTCCCGGCGCGAAGGCCAAGCGGCCGCCGAGTCAGGCCGGGCTCACAGTTCCATAGGATAGAACACGAGGCCAGAGACCGGCTTTGGATAGAAGTACGTAGACTTGCGCGGCATGCGCTCATTGTTCTCCGCAATCGCCAGTACGTCCCCAAGTTTGGTAGAGTTGAGGACGAGCGCCACGTCGATCTCTCCCGTGTGGACCTTGGCAATGGCCTCATCCACGTCCTTGGTGTAGGAGATATTGGTGGCGAGATTGAGCTGTTCCTCGCTTATCCCGAGGATCTGTTCCAGGATCAGCGTATTGAGGATATTCACGTCGAGCAGCTTCCAGACGGAGGAGAAATCCAGTTTAACGAGCGCTTCGTACGCTTCCTCGTCCCGCAGCGTGAGCAGATAGTACCCAACTGTATTCACCACATAGGCGCCGAACTTGTGCTCGCCCGGCGCCACGTTATGCAGATCGCGGAGCCAGCGGCTTCGCACCTCCAGCTCGTTGTCCTCGTGAAATGGGTATTTCTTCACGTGGAAGTGCTCCAGGATGGAAACCCCCAACTGGTAAAGGCTCTCCACCTTGATCCCGTGCAGCATGCGGTGGGTCGGAAGGATGGTAAGGTCCTTCTCGTGCTCAGAGTTTAGGAGAAACATCATGATGTATTCCCAGGGAGCATCTGGACCGGCCTCCGGATGGCGGGCGCGCATTCGGTCCCGAATGGTGAGCATAGTCTGGTAGCGATGGTGACCATCCGCGACGTAGATCATCTGACGTGCCATGGTGCGCATCACGGCGGCACAAGGCTCGGCCTCCGTGATGCGCCACATCCGATGGCGCACACTGATGGGCTCCTCGACGAAGTCCACGATGGGCGTCTCTTTCGCCTGCTCGTAGATGACGTTGTCAATGGTGGCGCCCCTGTCCCGATAGAGGCCCACGATATACTCGAACTGGGTGGCCGTGGCTTCTGTGAGCTTGATGCGGTCCTCCAGCGGCCCCTTGATCACCTTTTCATGGGGAAGGATTCGTCTCTCCTCGTAGTCGCGCAGCTTCACTAGGCCAATGAAACCCCGGATCCGCTTTCGGCCCGCCTCCGGCAGGTCGAACTCCTGGTCGTAGACCCAGAAGGAAGGGCGCGCGGTGCAACGCAGAGTCCCGTCATCGAGCCAGCGGGCAAGAAAGTCGCGCGCGCGGGTGTAGCGGTTCTCTGTCT
>Ga0326727_10006602_pt1 | contig 31620 bp, 27 predicted proteins | sample MB2enrmetagenome_FD_207643 | JGI IMG/M metagenome (GOLD analysis project Ga0326727, IMG submission 207643) | Lab enriched peat soil microbial communities from McLean, Ithaca, NY, United States - MB29MY | ecosystem: Environmental > Terrestrial > Soil > Wetlands > Peat | place: USA: New York...
CCGTCACCACGCGCCTCCCCGCTCGCTTTAGCGGTAACACTTCTGCTAGAATCCCCTCCACGGGAGAGTTTCACTGGCGCCCATGAAGATCTGCCTAATCTGCCAGCAAGTCTACTCCGATGAGATTGGGTTCTGTCCGCGCGACGGCTCTCTGCTTGCTTCCCAAGCGGCGCAAGCCGAAGCGGAGCTTGCCGCCGGACTCTCCCGCCGTTTTAGCCTTGTCCGCCGACTGGGTGAGGGCGGCATGGGCACGGTCTTTCTCGCCAAGCAGATGGGGGTCGGCAATCGCCTCGTGGCACTCAAGGTTCTGAACCGCAAGCTGCTGGATGACCCTGAGTTCCTGATGCGTTTTCAGAATGAAGCAGGTTCCACGGGGAGCATACATCACCCCAACGTCGTCACCATTCACGAATCCGGCCAAGCCGATGATGGCACGCCGTACATCGCCATGGAGTTTTTGGATGGCGAATCGTTGCGACAAGTGCTCAAAACGGTTGGGGCTTTAAACATGGCGGCGTGTGCGGAAATTCTGATGCAGGTGGCGCGGGGGCTGAACGCCGCGCACAAGCTGGGGATCATTCATCGCGACCTCAAGCCTGACAACATCTTTCTGATGCGGGGCGACGAGGGGGAACTGATCGTCAAGGTCGTCGATTTCGGCATCGCCAAGCTGCGCGAGGCGACCACCCACACGCTGACCGGCATGGTGTTGGGCACGCCTGCTTACATGTCGGCCGAACAAGCCGCCGGGATGCCCAGTGACGAGCTCGACGCGCGCTCCGACGTCTATTCGCTGGGGATTGTAGTTTATGAAATGCTGAGCGGGCGCGCGCCCTTTTATTCCACCACGCCTTTGGGCTACGTGCACAAACATATGCTGGAGGTCCCGCCGCCTTTTCTTGCCATCGCCCCCGGCCTACCGGTTCCTCCTCAAGTCGAAGCCGTAGTGATGAAGGCGCTGAACAAGAACCGGGAGGAACGCTACCAGTCGGCGTTGGAATTCGCGCGCGACTTCGCGGCCGCCGCCCAGGCGTCACCCCCGCCGGAGGTCAGTCCGCCGCTCCCCGCCATGAGCAGCGTGTCGCCGCCGGCGGCCCCGGAACCTGCCTCGCCCATACCGCAGCCGGCGAGCGTAGCGGCCCAAGCCGGCATTGCCGTTCAAACTCCACCCCCCATTCCGTCCGGAAGAAGTGGGGAAGGGTCGAGCCCCCAGCCGCAAGGGAGCATGCCTGCCGCGGCAGTAAGCCGCCCGTCCCCGGTGGCTAAACCACCCCATCCCCGGGCCGTAAAAGAAAGTCCAAACCGGGCCAAGTACGTTGTTTTGGGCGTCGTTCTGCTGGCCGTCATCGCGGGCGGGATTTGGTATTTCTCCCGGCCAGCGCCGGAACCACCACCCAATTTAACGAGCCGGACGCAAGAGACAGGCAAATCCACATCAGCGCCGGAAGGCCCGGGTGCGCCTGACCGCATGATATCCATCCCCGCCGCGACCTTCACGATGGGTCGCGACAATGCGAGCGACCCGGAAGAGACCCCCGCTCATCCGGTCAGCGTCGCAGCATTTAAAATGGATAGGAGACCTGCCGCGAACGCACAGTATGCCCAGTTTGTGAGGAGCACAAGCCATGCCGCGCCCACCGGGTGGGTGAATGGAACCCCACCCGAAGGCCAAGCGGAGTGGCCGGTCACGGAGGTTTCCTGGGATGAGGCAAACGCTTACTGCACCTCGAAAGGCTTGCGTCTGCCGACGGAGGCGGAGTGGGAATACGCGGCGCGCGGCACGGATAGCAGACTTTATCCGTGGGGCAATAATTTCAGCCCGGCACTAACCAACAGCGCCGAGGCGGCTCTGGGCCACCTGGAGGAGGTGGGCGCCCATCGCGACGCCACCAGCCCATTCGGCCTTCTCGACATGTCAGGGAATGTTTGGGAATGGACTGCGGACGATTACAAGCCTTACCCCGGCCATCAACCGACGTTTAATATCCCCGCTGATGCCAAAGCAATTCGGGGCGGCTCTTACCAGTCCGATAAATTCCACGTGACCACGACGACCAGAAATCTCGACCACGCCTCCTCACATTCCGCCACCATCGGCTTCCGCTGCGCGAAGTGATTGTGGAGGCGTAGCGCAGATCCCGGATCATTGGGGTCTGTGGTCCTTCCTCGGGTGCGCCGTCCAGCATTCGGGGGTAGGCCCGAGTCGTTGAAATTTATGATTTTTCCGCAACAACAGCCACAGACCTCAGCGGCGGGGGTCCGCGCGCCACTCATTTCAAGCACTGATCCACTCAATTATGAATAATGAAGAAGGGCTAATTACGCACACAGGATGGGGTTCTTCGTCGCAAGGGGCTTACACGCATCCTACCACTCTTCGCCTGCGGATTTGAAAAGCAAAGACATCGCAGACCTCCGGTGTATTGGCGAAGAACAAGGGAAGCATGGTTGTGAGGATGCTGATTGGTGAGTGACGGGTAGGTTTTTCCTTGTCAGGAGGTGGTTGGGTAGCAAGTTTTTTTGGCATTCCTAGCATCAACTCGCCGCCTCATCCTGGCAGATCTCGACGAGAATCACCGTGATATTGTCGGGCCCGCCATTCTCATTTCCCCGAGTAATCAAGTGGCGAGCCTTTTCGGCGAGGGGAATTTCCAGCTCCAGGATGTCCACTAATTCTTCCGGTGAAACCACCTTGTACAATCCGTCGCTGCACAACAAGAGCAAATCCTGGGGTTCAATGTCGATGGCCGTCATGATGACGTTAATTTCAGGTTGTGCACCCACCGCCTGGGTCAGCAACTCCTTGAGTTGCGCGTTCACCATATTGGGGTCTTCACCCCGGTTGAGCAATTGATTGCCGAAGGTCTGATCCTGTGTCAGCAAGATGAGATTACCGTTGCGGAAAAGGTAAGCGCGCGAATCCCCGACTTGGGCCACCTCGGCTCGCGCCCCGCTCACGAGCGTTGCCGTCAGGGTGGTGCCCATGGTTTGGTTCTCCGCGTATTCTTGTGCGAAATAGAAAACCGCTCGGTGTGTAGCCTCGACAGCTTGTCGCAGGACAGCGGGCAGATCCGGGTGGTCGGTTCCAGAATCAAGCAACCGGGAGACGATTTCCTTGGCCAGGTTTTCCACGCACATGCGGCTAGCCACCCCGCCCGCATGGTGTCCACCCATCCCATCGGCTACGGCGAGGAGCAAACCGGGCTCTTTAAGTGATAGGGTGCTCACCTCTCCGCTTTGAGGAGCGCCGCTGCCGTCCAGAGGAAGTATGAGGTGGTCATCCTCGTTGTGCCCCCGTTTTCGACCCATATCGGTGATGGGGGCGATCCGGGCCGAGAGGCTTCCGTCGGGGAATGAGAACGCCGGTGGTTGGGGGTCGTCGAACACCAACTAAAAGACCTCCTGCCTCCACTTGCCATTTCAAACTGAATCGGGTGCGCAAATCACCTTCGGTCAGTTTATCCTAAACGTTGAGAATTGCAAGCCATGGAGTGCTTCCGGAGTTGGCGCGAATGGCGCCCCGTTTCCCTCTGCCTTGATCCCCAGGTTTCCGTCCGGTTGACCGCCGAAAAGCCTCGATAGGTCGTTCGGGAATCCTCAGCGAAATCTCGATCACGGCCTTCGCCGCACCTTCAAGGTGACCCCCAACATCACTTTAGATAACTTATCCAAAAGGAAAGGCGCCAGCGATTGAATTCAGAGGCCGTCAAGAAGTATGCTATCAATCGGTCGAGAATTGAAATCAGGAATTCTGGCTAAATCGGGCAACCCGTAAGCAGGCCATTGAGGGCATACCGTGTCGGGCGCAGCCTCATCACAATATCGTCTCCAAAAGCTTCTCAAAAAGGGATTAAAGCATCGTCAAGAGGGCCGCATGGAGCTGGCCGAGGCGTGTTACCGTAAAATCCTTAAGGTTGACCCAACGTCTTCCGAGGCGCGACAGATGTTGCGCTTATTGGGTGCGGAGGCAGGCCTGGATCAAGCGTCAACCCCGTCGCTCAACGCGACCCTGACCGACGACCCGGGCACGCTGAACAACCGCGCAGGTTCATACCTTGCCGAGGGCAAGATTCAGCCAGCGATTGATTGTTTCCGGCGAGTCGTGGAGCTTCGCCCCGACTCCGCCCAAGCCCACCAACATCTCGGCGGAGCGCTGGAACGGCTCGGCGACCTCCAAGCTGCGGCGAATTCCTATCAGCGCGCGGTCGCTCTTCAGCCTGATTCTCCGGACTTGTACTGCCACTTGGCAAGGGTTCTCTTTCAAGGTGGCGCCCCGCAATCGGCCGCCGAGCTGTACCAGCGTGCCTTAGCCCTCGATCCGAAAAGGTACGAGATCTACAACGATCTTGGTCTTGTTCTCACAAATCTAGGTAACTTCGGGGCGGCTATCGAAGCATTTCGGCGCTCTCTCAGGCTTAATCCCCGCTCGGCAAAGACAATTGCCAGCCTCGGATACCTTTTCGAATGTAAAGGCGATCTCATCTCCGCGGCGGACGCGTACCGTGATGCGATAAAGCTAGACCCTGAGCTGGTTGCCGCCTATGGTGATTTGGGATTCGTTCTTTACGGATTGGGTGAGCTGGCCGAAGCCGCAGATTGCTTTCATCGCCTACGCGCACTGCGGCCCGACTCCGCAGAGGCAACTGCCAATCTCGGACTTATCCATCTGCTGCAAGGCGATCTATCGCTCGGCTGGGCCGAATATGAATCCCGCGAGAAGGTCGGGATTGGCGATGACCGAAGGTTAGTCCAGCGCCGATGGAAAGGCGAAGCGTTCGGCGGTGAGCGCATTCTGTTATATGCCGAACAAGGTTTGGGGGACACCCTTCAGTTCGTACGGTATGTTCCGCTGGTTGCAGCTCGAGGTGGACAGATTGTGCTGGAAGTTCAGCCGGAGTTACGTCGTCTGCTCGCCGGGACCGACGGTGCGTCGTACGTGGTGAGCCGCGGCGAGACGCTGCCAGAGTTCACCTGGCAGTGCCCTCTGGTCAGTCTACCTCTGGCCTTCGGAACGGAATTGAATACGATCCCGGCAAAAGTCCCCTATGTATGCCCGGACCCGCCACAGGTGGCGGCGTGGCAAAAGCGGCTCCAGGGGAATACACGACGCATCGGGCTGGCCTGGGGCGGTAACCCCAGCATGCATCGCGATCGCTTACGGTCCATTCCACTGGAACAGCTAGTTCCTCTGATGAACGTGCCCTGTACAACCTTTTACTCATTACAATTGGGCCCCGGACGCGAGCAGGTGATTCAGATACCGGACGCGCGCATCGTCGATCTTGCTGCTGACTTGAAGGATTTTGCCGACACCGCGGCGATTGTCGCCAATCTCGATCTGGTGATTTCCGTCGACACTAGCGTTGCGCATCTGGCCGGCGCCATGGGGAAACCCGTATGGATCTTGCTGAACAAAGGGTGCGATTGGCGCTGGCTCTTGGAACGTGAGGATAGTCCTTGGTATCCAACAGCGCGGCTGTTTCGCCAAACCACGGCAGGGGAATGGCAGGAAGTGGTGAATCAAATCGAGCATGCGCTTAGGCAGGGCTGAGGGCGTGCGCGAAAACCGTTTCCTGTTGCCGACCTCTGCAAGCAACCTTCGATTCCCTGGTTAGTTCAGTGAAATTCCCACGGTCCGCGCCCTGCGCTTTGCTGCGGATTGTGGTAGACTGAATAGAATTCGTTTCAGTTGTGTCGAAGTTTCAGGTCGCACCGCTCGTCGGCAGGTGAGGCGGATAAGTGGCCGTTTGACTTTGAACGCCAACTCTTGTTAGTTTGAAGGGTTATGAGACAACTTCAGCCGGTCATCTGGGCAAAGGGGACCTTTCTCACTCCACAGCATTTACAGCTCCAGGACCGGTTTACTGAAAGTGTGTTGGAGTTCAAATTAAGCGCCCTGAGGTTCTGCCCGTGGGGCTTCGCTGAAGTCCAAATCGACCGAGAAGCTCTTTCGACGGGGACATTGCTTCTGCCACGCGCCACAGGGCTGTTCCCTGATGGCTTGGCATTCGAAATTCCTGACTCGGATCCCGCCCCAGAATCGCGATCGCTGGAGCAAGCGTTTGCACCAGACCAGAGCACTGTCGATGTTTACCTTGCCATTCCTCAATATCATGATCGTGGCCTCAACGTCACGATGGGTCAGAGAAACGGGGATACGCGCTATCAAGCCGAGGTTGCGCTGCTGCGCGATGAGAATTCAGGACTGGCGGAAAGGCCAGTGCAGGTTGCCAAGAAGAACCTGCGGTTGCTTTTGGAGGGAGAACCCCGCCAGGGGAGTTCTTCCCTGCAAATTGGACGTATCAGGAAGACCACGGCAGGAACTTATCAGTTGGACCCGCAGTTCGTTCCACCCGTAATCGATCTTTCGGTCAGCGAATACTTAATGGCGATTCTGCGCCGGCTGGTTGAGATTCTGGCCGCCAAAACCAATGCGCTTTCGGGTACGCGGCGGCAAAAAAATCAGAGCCTGGCAGACTTTACGGCTTCCGACATTGCGAGCTTCTGGCTGCTTTACACCGCAAACAGTTATTTCCCCATCCTACGGCACCTGTTTGAATCAAAGAAGGGGCATCCGGAAAGCTTATTTACGGCGATGCTTGCCCTAGCGGGGTCGCTCACCACATTCTCAACGACCGTGCAAGCACGCGACCTGCCGCTCTATGACCATGATAATCTCGGTGCCTGCTTTACCGATCTCGACGAAAAGCTGCGGGCACTTCTCGAGACCGTGGTTCCCAGTAACGTCGTTTCACTGCCGCTGAGACTCACCCAGCCCTCAATCTATGCCACAGCTCTTGCCAACGACAAGTATCTGTTTAACACGCGGATGTATTTGGCGGTCAGTGCCGATCTGGGCGAAGCGGAATTGCTCAAAAGAGTTCCGCAACTTGTCAAACTCTGCTCCGCCACACACATTGAAACACTCATTCGCCAGGCTCTCCCTGGCATGCCGATGGTGCACGTCCCTTCCCCGCCTGGCTCAATTCCCATCAAACTCAACTACCAGTATTTCAGCTTGAATCAATCCGGAGTCGCATGGGAGGCCGTGCAGCGAGCTCGAAATATTGCGGCCTACGTCCCCGGAGACATCCCCAATCCCCAACTGGAACTGATTATCCTCCTGCCGCAAGCGGAATGATCCAATGAGCAGCGCGCATTCCCCTCTTAATGCCTAAGAGCAAAAAATAGAACCAACACCACGGCAACGAGGAACAAGCCCCCCAGAACCAGGAGAGGCACCAGGAATTTTCCCGGTTTCTTCGTCCCAGCAGGCATTGCTTGCGGGGCTGGAGGCGGAGGTGGCACGGCCATCGGTTGCACCTGCGGCATGGCCGGCGGAGGAGCCATGGCATAAGCAGGAGGGGGCGATGGTTGGTACTGCGGTGGTGGCTGATACTGCGGAGGCTGCGGCATCGCGACTTGGGGGTAAGCCGCTTGCGGCGCCGCCGGTGGGGGTGGCGCTTGGTACACCGGCATCTGTGGCATAGCTTGGGCAGGCGGAGGTACTACTGGAACCGCAGGGTAGCCATAGCCTACAGGTGGAGCCGCCGGTGGAGCTGCTTGCGGTGGTGTTGGGGGCGTACGATGCGTCTCGAAGAGACTGGTGTATTCGCCAGGCTGGCGAGCCTGGGGCGGAGACGACGCTGGCTGAGCGCTGGCTGGGGGCGCAGCGGCTGGCGGCACAGGAGCCACCGGCTGAGGCTGCCGCCGGAACAAGTTCGTGTATTCGCCAGGCGCTGTTTTGGCAGGCTCCGCTGCGGGCGGAGGACTTGACGGTTTGGATGGTTCAAGCACTGGGACGGCCGGTGTTCCCGTTGGCGACTTATAACCTTGAATCATCCGTGTTAGCTCGCCAGGCCCTTTCTTGGCGCCAGGCAGAGATGCAGCCGGTGGGGATGGGCTTCCCATATCGGGGGAGTGCGCCCCCCCCGCCGGATCACTGCCACTTTTGAACATTTGTGTAAACTCACCGGGGCCGCTCGAATCGCTTGGCGGAGCCGGGAAAGCCGGAGGTGCTTGGGCGGGCGAAGCTGGCGGTGCCGCCGAGAACTTGGTTACCCCAGTTGAAGGAAGATGAGCCACAGGTGGCTGCGGTTTTGCCAAGGATGCTTGGAACATTTGGGTGAATTGCCCAGGGCCGCCTTTCTCTGCCGGGGGCTGCAGCGAAGAGGCAATCGGTGCCCGTCCGGGCGGTGGTGACGGGGCTGGTGGTTGGTCAACTTTGCCCGTTCCTTTAAACATCTGCGTGAACTCGCCGGGGCCTGCCGCGTCCGGGGTTGGCGGCGGAGGGCCCACACTCGAGGGGCTGGGAGGTGCAGGCGATGATGACGGAAGGGGCTGATCGGTTTGGCCCTTCCCTAAGGCAGAGAACATTTGCGTGAACTGGCCGGGGCCCACAGTCTCCGCTGGTCCCGGTGGAGGTGGAACATTCGCTGGCCCAGGGGTCGCGAGCGGCGAGCCCGCACTAGGTGGTTGCTTGCGGCTCTGGTAAACGACCTCAAAGCCACTCGGAACCTGACCTCGGGGGCGCTTGTCCGGAGGACGCTTTACGGCAGACTCAGGCTTCAAGTCCGGACTTGGCGGGGGTGCCGGGGAGGCCACCTTCTGCCCGGCGCTGCCCAAATCCAAGAACTTCTTGGTAAATTCCCCGTGGCCTTCCTTCGCCGCCTCCAGGGAAGCCGGAGGCACGGAAGGTGGTGGGGGGCGGAGGGAGACATCATCCTCCTTAGGCACGGACGATACCGGCGGCTTCATCTTGCTGCCAGGAGCACCGAACATGAGCGTGAACTCACCAGGTTCATGCTCACTTTCCTGCGGCTCTGGCTGCCTCGGCGACAGCGGTATGCCCACTACGGCCTGTGCCTCCCCGGGATCCGGAACGGCCGACTGCGACCACGCAGGTTGGGGAGGCGAGGAATTTGAAGTTTCGCTTATTGAGGGCAGCTCCTCTGGCAAATTGTTAGGACTTAGCCCGGGAGACGTCTGAGTCGGCCGAGGCTCGACATGTGTAGGCCCCGGGAAAGTTCTCCTGTTTCCTTGTGAAGCTGCGATCGACTGAAGCCATTTACGAAGGTCCAAGCACTCCGGCACATCCGCTGTCACGACGAATACGCGGTTTTCGTCTTGTCCCATTTCAACAAAGTGTTCGGTCCCCGGGGCCCCTGTCCCGGGGAGATACTTGAAAACCATGACCGCCAAATCAGGTTGGTGCGGAGGTGTCCGTCCCGGTAATAGCTGGTGCAGTAGGACTGCCTGGCCAGTCAAAGTGTCCTGCGCCTGAAAAGACATCGTTTCCACCACTTCTAACTTGGAAACGATTAGGTATTTTTCCAAGAAGCTCATGACTAGGGCCCCGTCTACGCTTATTCTATATCATCGTAAACGAGGTTCGCAAGCTTTGCCTGACCAGGTAGTAGTACGCTTCGTTGTGGGGTCGAGTTAACCTCGCCAAATTGCCGCGCAAAGCCGCCTCAACCTCAAGGCCAAAACCCAACCAAAATCACACTCACCCATGGACGTTTTGTTCTTTGATACATTGGGTGATAGCGAAAGTCTGTTGCCTAGCGCCAAGATGTTGTAATATTGAGGACGATTCATACAGGAAATGAACTGACAGTATGTCAAACTTTGGGTAAGCCAGGGGCGACCTCCTGTTGCTATCTTCGGGACGGCCTTTAATGGGTCTGAAGAGAGAGAGCGTGGGGGTCTAGGGGGCATGGGATCCTGAAGGGAGGATCCGAAGATCGCCGCACAGGTAAGGGGAAGACCTACCCGGTAGTGACCAACCGAAGACTACCGGGTTAAATCCATGAAGCAACTTTCCAAAGTTGTGTGGTCGGAGGGCATGCACCTCGGGCCGCATCACTTTCAAGTGCAAAACCGCTTTTTCGAAGAGACCACGCATTTCGCGATCTCGAAATTGTGGTTCGAGCCCTATGGAATCGTAGGACTGGAACTTGATGCCGAGGCACTGCGTAACGGCACCGTGTCCGTCATCCATGCGCGAGGGATTTTCCAGGACGGCCTTCCCTTCAACATGCCCGAGAGCGATCCGCTGCCTGCCCCGCGGAGTATTGCTGATTTATTTCCGCCGACGAGGGAAAGCCTGACCGTGCTCATGGCGATCCCGCCCCACCAACTCGGCGCGCCAAACTGTGCTCTGACCGATCAAGATGAGAACGGGCCAACGCGCTTCATCGCCGAATCCACAACTATTCCTGATGAGAATACCGGTGTCGATGAAAAGCCATTGAAAGTTGGTCGAAAGAATATACAAGTCCTCCTGGACACTGAAAATGATGGAAATATGCTGACTCTGCCCATCGCCCGCATCCGAAGGGATGGGTCAGGCAATTACATCTATGACGAAAGCTTTATTCCCCCCTGCACCCAGATCAGCGCCAGCCCCACCTTAATGTTAATGACACGCCGGTTGATCGATGTTCTTCAGGAAAAGAGTGCGACGATGTCACTTGATGACCTGGGGAAAGGGAAATTTCAAACCGGTTTTTCGGCGCAGGAGATTGGACAATTCTGGTTTTTGCATGCCCTCAACTCCAGTCTGGGTCCCCTGCGCCATCTCTTCTTTACCAAACGCGGGCATCCAGAAGAACTCTTCCTGGAGCTCCTTCGTCTGGGGGGAGCACTTTGCACTTTCGCCCTGGATTCCCAGCCCCGCAATCTTCCCCTCTATAATCACATGGCTCTCGATACGTGCTTCGCGGAGATTGAGAAGCACATCCATGATCATCTCGACCTTCTGGCGCCTTCGAATTGCCTTTCCATTCCGCTTAAACCTGTCGCCAACTATTTCTATGAAGGCGACATCACGGATCAGCGCTGTTTGGATCGAGCACGCTGGATGATTTCCGTGCAGGCGGCGTTGGGCGATGCCGAGGTCATTACCCGAACGCTTCAACTCGTCAAGATTTGCTCCGCACAATTCGTTCCCCAACTGGTTAAGAGGGCGCTACCCGGAATGGAATTGATGCACGTTCCGGTGCCTCCCTCCGCCGTAGCCCGGCGGGTCGAAAGCCAATACTTTTCGGTTGGCCGCGCCGGGCCGTGCTGGGATCACATCGTGCAAACTCGTCGCGTGGGAATCTATGTTCCGGGTGACATCCCCAACCCGGAAATTGAATTGCTCGTAATCCTGGAATCCTGAGAGGTCAGGCATGGGTGGACAACAGGCTGGCGTTTCGCCGCCACAGGGCGCCGGACGCACGAATCTGGCATTGATTTACCAGGAGATCCTGACCGCCATTACTCGTTTTCGCTCGAATCGGCAGGCGGTCGCGGACGCCGGGTCATTTCGAAATCAGATCAAGGCTGCGATCGGTGCAGCGGAAGCAGAAGCAACACGAAACGGCTATGCCCCTGACGATGTGCGTCTGGCCACTTTCGCGGTCGTCGCTTTACTGGATGAATCGATTCTCAACTCCAACAATCCCATGTTCGCAGATTGGCCCCGGATGCCCTTGCAGGAAGAATTGTTCGGTATGCACACCGCCGGAGAAATGTTCTTCAGTTGTATCGACCGGCTGATGTCGAAAAGCAGTTCCCCGCAAACCGCCGATGTGCTGGAGATCTACGCCCTCTGCCTGCTGCTCGGTTACCGGGGACGTTACAGTATCAGTGGTCAAGAGGGCGTACGCGTCGTCGTGTCTACAGTGATGGAAAAGCTTCAACATCTTCGTGGCGGACCACGCCCGTTGGCTCCGAACTGGGTGCCACCCAAAGATGCGGTCCGTCAGCAAGCCTCCGATCCCTGGGTTCGGGCTCTCCTCTTTGGCACAATCGGAGCGTTGCTCTTTGCGATTCTGTTTTTTGTGGGGTTCAAACTCGTGCTTATTTCTGGGGCATCAGGATTACACTCGATCGCTCCGCTTACGTCCCATTAATGAGCCTGGCATGACAGAGTGACGAATGGACCTTCTCAGCCGTCCTGCTCCGGCCGACCAAAACGCCGGCAGCGGCCAACCCTCTCCCCGAAAGGGGCGAGGGCACGATTTCAACTCTTTTCTCCCCTCGCCCCTTTGGGCCGGGGGTGAGGGGGTCATGTCACCCCATTCCACGAAGCTCTTTAGGGAGTCCCCGTGAACGCCAAATTGAAATATTGGATCGCTGCGGTTGCTCTTATCGTGTGGTTGGTCCTGGCTTGGTTTACAGGGTCCTGGTTGCATTTGCACGGGAGTAGCCTTTGGATACTCCGGATTGCACTTGCCCTCATTGGCGTCGCAGCGTTTATCGTGGTGATTTGGTGGTTCCTCGTCCGGCACAAGGAAAATGCAGAAATGACCCCTGCCGGAGGGGCAGGCGGTGACGAAATTGACATCCTGATTCGCGAAGCGGAGATGCGGCTCCAGGCATCGCAATTGGGCCGCAATGCCAGGATCGGCAGCTTACCTCTCTACCTTATCGTGGGTGAAACCGGCTCAGCTAAAACTAGTGTGGTTCTGCATTCGGGGCTCGAACCTGAATTGCTGGCGGGTCAGACCGTTCAGGACAAAGTCCCGGTCCCCACTCGTACAGCCAACCTCTGGTACTCACGGCAATTCATCTTTGTGGAAGCCGCTGGCCCCATGCTGCAGGACCGTCCAAGGTGGGCCAAACTTGTGAAAAAGTTGGCGCCACGGCAGCTTCACTCGGTTTTTGGAAAGGGCACGTCCTCCCCTAGAGGCGCCTTGGTCTGCGTGGACTGCGAAAGCTTTATGAAGGCAGGCGCTCCCGAAGCCTTGGCCGCCACGAGCGAGCGGATACGGACACGCCTTCGCGAAGTCTCGCAATTGCTAGGCATCAGCCTCCCGGTCTATATACTTTTCACGCGGGCCGATCGCCTGCAATTCTTTCAGGATTACGTTCGCAACCTAACCCATGACGAGGCCTCGCTGGTATTTGGCGCGACTCTGCCCATGGTCAACTTTTCCACCGGCGTGTATGCCGAGCAGGAAACCGCTCGAATCTCATGGGCGTTCGATAACCTTTTCCAATCTCTTGCCGACCGGCGCGTAAATTTGCTGGCGCAGGAGTTCGATGCCAGCAAACTGCCCACCACCTATGAGTTCCCTAGGGAGTTCAGAAAACTACAGACTTCATTAGTCCAATTGGTTGTCGACCTGTGCCGGCCAAGCCAGTTGCGCACGGGCCCATTCCTTCGCGGGTTCTACTTCTCCGGCGTAAGACCCGTTACGATCACGACGGCGGGACCCACGCTTGTCCAGGAGGAACCCATCGCCCAACCCTCCGCCTCGAGCGCCGCGGAGCACGCCACCGGATTCTTCGATGCCAGGAGGGCGAGGGCCCGAATCGCCCAGCGAGCCCAAGCTCCGGAAGTGGGTGAAAGCCGCAGAGTCCCCCAGTGGGTCTTTCTACCCCATGTTTTTAGTGAAGTGCTTCTCAAGGACACCTCCGCCCTTGCGGCGAGCGCTTCCAGCACAAAAACCAGTGTCTGGAGACGCATCCTGCTCGCTACGGCAATGTTGTTTCTCCTGATCTTCATCATTGGCTTTATCGTCTCATTCGTTCGGAACAAGAACCTGGAAAGCCAGGCGGTCACTGCCGCCCAAGGGATTTCGGATATTCAGTTGACCGGTCAACAACTGCCCTCACTTGACACGCTGAACAAGCTGGAAGTACTCCGGCAGTCTGTCGAGACTTTGTCGGACTACCAACAGAATGGCCCGCCCTTCAGTATGCGGTGGGGATTGTACGTTGGGGATTCCCTCTATCCCGATGTTCGGAGGATCTACTTCCGGCATTTCAAGCAACTGCTATTTGGACAGGCGCAGGCTAGTCTCATTCAGACTCTTTCTTCCCTTCCCGGCGCTCCCGGACCCAACGATCAATATGGGCCCACCTACGATACTTTGAAGGCTTACCTCATCACGACCTCCAATCATGACAAAAGCACTAGCTTATTCCTTCCACCCGTCCTCATGAAAGCCTGGGTTGCCGGCCGGGATATCGATCAAGACCGTGTGCAACTGGCGCAAAAGCAGTTCGACTTCTACAGTGAGCAGTTGAAAATTCAAAACCCCTACTCCTCGGAGTATGACACGCTGGTGGTTGCCCGAGCTCGCAATTACCTCTCTCAGTTCTCGGGCGAGGAACGCGTGTACCGGTTCGTGCTGGCAGAGGCAGACAAGGCCAACCCACCGATCAACTTCAACAAGAAATTCCCGGGTTCCGCGGAGGTGGTGGTTGATCGAACCGAAGTGAGTGGCGCCTTTACAAAAAGCGGCTGGGCCTTCATGCAAAACGCCTTACAGAATCTGCCCAAATATTTCAGCGGAGAGCAGTGGGTTCTGGGGCAGGAAAGCGCGTCAAACATCGACCTGGCCAAACTCTCGACCGATTTACGCAGCCGATATCAACAGGACTTTGTCGAGCAATGGCGTGCCTTCCTGAGAAACGGCAATGTGGTCCGCTACGGTGGCCTTGCGGACGCGACACAAAAGCTCTTGAAACTTTCCGGCAATCAGTCCCCGCTCCTTGCCCTCTTCTGCGTCGCGGCTCAGAACACGGCGGTTGAGCAACCCGATGTGATCAAAGCCTTCCAGGCTGTGCAGTCGGTCGTCTCACCGAACTGCCAGGATCAATATATTGGAGACGCCAACAAGCCTTACGTCGCAGGCCTCAGTGGCCTCCAGGTATGCCTGGACCGGGCCAACAACGCCCCGGGTGACAAAGACGCCGCGAAGGCTCAGTGCCTCAACGACGTTTCCACTGCCCAACAGGCCGCCAATCAGATTGGCCAGGGATTCAAAATTGATCAGGCGGGCCACATCGACCAGACGGTCCAGAATTTGCTTTTAGCCCCCATCACCTCGGTCTCGGCCGTACTGAAACCGGGTCCGGTGAGTGGCGCGGGTTTGTGCGCGCAAATGGGCCCGATCCAATCCAAGTTTCCCTTTAGCCCTCAAGCTACCGTGGAAGCTACTCCGCAAGATCTGGCAACGGTTTTTGACCCTACCAATGGCGCGTTGGCCCAGTTTTACAACTCTGCCCTGAAGAGCCTTCTCCTCCCTCAGGGGCCCGGTTACATTGCCAATCCATCAGCCGCGCAGGCGGTTAATCCTGCCTTCCTCACCTTCTATAATCGCGCCGCGGGTGTGCAGCGAGCACTCTATGCAGGCGCGCCCGGTCAACTTCAATTCAAATACGCGCTCCGTCCGCATCCGACCGAGAGTGTCAGTAGCGTCTCTATGAATATTGACGGCCAGGCCTTGAACTTTTCCGGCGGGAATTCCTCATTCCAACAGTTTACATGGCCAGGATCAGGCCAGGGTGTGACGCTCACGGTGAAGATCCAAGGTGGGTCCGAATTGGGATTCCCCAGCTACAGCGGAACCTGGGGAGTCTTCCATTTCTTTGCCGATGCTGACAAAACGGTGCAAAATGGGAATGTTTTCAATGTGGAGTGGGTCCTGCGCGTTGCAGGAGGGCGCCCCGTAACCGCTCCTAATGGAAAGCCCGTGACCGTGCAGTTCGACCTGGATACCCTCGGGGCCCTTCCCATTTTGCAGAAGGGCTTCTTCTCCTCGTTGCGCTGCGTATCCAATGTGGCGCGCTAAGGGAAATTCCCTGGGACGACTGAGGGGTATGGGGACCCGCTCCGTAGGGCGAAAAAGGGTTTGCAAACCCTTCCAGGCTATTAGCAAAGATTACAGTTGATTTCTCTTCCCTAAATGGATAATTCTCTTTAGGATATACGCTGGCAGCAACGCTTGGCACAGCGCCCGTTTCGCACTATTGAAGCTCCGTGCAAGTCCTTTGGGTTCTGCCCATTAAAGCGTGGAACGCATGTATTACTTGAGGAGGCGGGATGATAGACAGCGAACTTGAGGAGCGAATGGACAACGCCCTCCAGCAAATCAGGGAGGCGATTGAGGCGCGGGGGGCACTACTCGAACTCGACAAAAAGCCTGATTTCCGCTGGGCCGGCATTGCTCGCACACCCGCGGGCAAGTTGTTGATCCAGACTCAAAAAACAGGAAAACAAGCGGGCCCGGAAAGCAAGAAACCCGTGGCGGAAGCTTGGGCTGACCTGACCCTGGAGGGCCGGTTCCTTGCTCGTCTTCTCTTCTACGCGGCCAATACCGAAGTAGAACTCCCGGGCGGGGCTCATAGACCCTTGGATCATTCAAGCGTTGCCAAGATATTCAGTTCCGTGTAAATGACTTGTGCCCATGTCCCGATTCCTCCGGAAAATAGCGGTCAAACCATAAGGCCCGGTGTTGAGGAGTGATGTCCCTACGCATCACAATCTTCTACCTCAATGCCGCTTTGCGACAGGATGCCCATGCCGGACCGTCACTCCTTTGGTGAGATTCATCTCGACGTGACTGCGGGCCGTGAAAAGGTCGAAGCAAAACCTGGTTCGGAAACCCCCTTCCGGATCGCCATCCTGGGAGATTTCAGTGGTCGTGGGAATCGCCGGCTCATCGAAATCGGTGAGGCTATAGCGAATCGGCGGCCCATCCTGATTGACCGGGACAATTTCGATTCCGTTTTCGCCAAAGTGTCGCCCCATTTAGACCTCCTCATGGGTGGAAAGGATGACTATCCCATTACCCTGAAGTTCAGCGATCTAGAGGAGTTTCATCCCGACAGTCTTTTCCGGCGGGTCCAGTTGTTTCAGAAACTGCGTGAAACCCGTGAAAAACTCAGCGACCCCGAGACTTTCGCCCACACCGCCGCTGAAATCGGCATAAGAGCAACCCGTCCAGCGGCGGCGGCGCCGCCGCTGAAACCTCCCAGGGATTCGAGTGCTGACGTACAGCAGGCCATTTCCGGGAACCTCCTCGACCAAATGCTGGAGGAGACCGAAAAAAAAGCGGACCAGGCGAGGCCATCCCGCATACCCGACCCATGGATCTCGCTCGTGCGCAGCATTATTGCTCCGCACGTTGTCCCCAAGGCCGATCCCCGGCAGGCCGAAGCGCTGGGACTGATCGACCTGGCGACCAGCGCCCAAATGAGCGCGCTTCTTCACATGCCCGCTTTTCAGGCCCTGGAGTCCGCATGGCGCGCCGTCTTCTTCCTGGTCCGCAACCTGGAAACAAGTTCTCGGCTCAAGGTGTTGCTGATCGACGTGAGCAAAGAGGAACTTGCCCGCGATCTCGCTTCCTCACCGGACCTCAGCTCCACAGGGACTTATAGGTTGTTGGTGGAAAAGACAGCAGGGACTCCCGGCGCAGAGCCCTGGGCACTACTGGCGGGGAACTATACCTTCGCCTCTGAAGATGTTGAACTACTCGGGCGCATGGCGAGGGTGGCCAGCGCGGCGGGCGCTCCGTTCCTCACCGGTGCAAGCCCTGGTCTTTTAGGTTGTGATTCTATCGCCGATTTGCCTGATCGGCGGAAATGGACGAAGCAGCCCACCCCGGAGGCCGCTGCCGCCTGGAAAGCATTGCGGGGTCTCGCGGAAGCACGTTATCTGGGATTGATCTTGCCCCGCTTTCTGATTCGTTTGCCTTACGGCAAAGATACCGAATCCACCGAATTCTTTGATTTCGAGGAAATCCCTGATATCGCCGCCCATGAAGATTATCTGTGGGCGAACCCGGCCTTTGCCGCGGTTTTGCTGCTGGCACAGACTTTCACGGAGCAGGGGTGGGAACTTCGTCCTGGAACTCTCCAGGAGATCACGGACTTGCCCCTTCACATTTACACCCAGGAAGGTGAGTCGAGAACCAAACCGTGTGCGGAAGTTCTGATGACCCAGACGGCGGCTGAGGACATGATGGAAAAAGGTTTTATGCCGCTTGCCTCCTTGAAGGACCAGCCGGCCATTCGCCTAGTGCGCTTCCATTCAATCGCTGACCCGCCGACCGTGCTTGCGGGGCGATGGACCATTTAGGGCAGTAGGCAGTGGTTAGTAGGCAGTAGACAGCGAGACTGAGGGTGTAGTGCCGACCTTTAGGTCGGCAGCTCGGGTACTCGCGAAATGTTCCGACCTAATATTTTTCCTTGGACTGCGGCAGCAGCAGCTACCGCCTTTTCAGATTCGCGTTGGGGATCGGTCTCCTTCGAGACCTTGATGTTCCAGCGGATGGCTTATTCTTCCATTTCAACACATATACATTCAGGCAGATAAACTGTTATACACGGATTGTAGGCCGGAATCGACGCTGGGGTAACGATCTCCGTATCCCGAAATGCCTCTCCGCCGTTCCCATTACCCGGGAGGGACTCCCAACGCTGCGGGCATGCTGGATTCTTGAATCTCGAATCTACAATCTTCGATGTCCCACTCCTCAGCCCCTAACCCCGTATCCCATTTTCCCGTCCTCAATCGGCAATCGCCGTGTCCCGTGTCCCAGCCTTTCTGGCTCCTAACCCCTAACCCCATTTTCCTGCCTTCAATCGGCAATCGACAATCATCAATCGACAATCCCCGTGTCCCGAATCCCGTATACCGCATCCCGGCCCTTCTGACCTCGGACTTCGGGCCTGTTCTTGAATCTCGAATCTGCAATCTTCGATTTCCGACTCCCCACTACTACGTTAAGTTATGGCGGTCGATTTCGTTTGCGAATTATGCTGCCACAATACGTACACTCACCGGTCCAGGTAAACATCCGGCGTTGGATCTCACGGCGCGTCTGTGGCAGGGTCCACCCAGAAGTTTTTTTTGCTCCGCAACATCTCCAAGGTCAGGAAAGCATGCGCCAACATGACCAGCGTGACATGGTGGTGCCAGCCTGTCCAATGGCGACCTTCGTAGTGATCCAACCCCAGTTCCTCCTTGAGCTGCTGATAATCTTGTTCGATCTTCCAGCGGCTTTTGACGACGCGCACCAGCCGCCGCAAGGTGAAGTGGGCAGGCAGGTCGCAGAGAAAATATTTCGTGGACTATCTCTCGCCGGGCGGCCATTCCACCAGCAGCCAGACCTCCGGGTGGGGCGCGTCGCCTTCGTCGAAGCCGTGCGCGGGCTGGACGCGGCAAGCGTAGAAGCGGGACTCCAGCCAGCCTTTCGTCCCTTTTCGCCAGCGCACCTGGTTCTGCTTCCAGCCGCGGACCGGCCGCGCCACTTCCCGCACCGCGCACGGCCGCTGCTCGCCGTAATGGTAAACCGTCGGCCGACGCCTTCGCCCCCGCGCTTTCCGCAGGTGGGGCGGTTTCGTCCACACCCGCACGGTGGAAGGGATGCCCAGCGCATAAGGAAGGTGGCGACCCTGCAGTCCCTGGCGGAATTCCGTGACTTCCCCGTAGCCGGCGTCCGCCAACACCACCCCACACCGCAAACCCCACGTCCGCGCCTCGTCGATCAATTCCAGCGCCAGTTGCCACTTGGTCTGGAACTTCACCTCGGGGGGAATGCCCGCGGCGGCGCACCGCTCGGGATCCTGCGTCCAACTCTCCGGCAGGTAGAGCCGCCAGTCCAAGATGGTACTGGCGTCCGCTCCTACCTGATGCAGGCTCACCGCCACCTGGCAATTGGCCGTCTTGCCCAGCGTGCCCGAATATTGACGCGCCACTCCCACCGAGTGGTGACCCTGCTTGGGAAAACCCGTGTCGTCGATCACCCACACCGGGTCGGGCGTCAGTTCGGCCGTCATCCGTTGCTCCAACCGCTCCCACACCGGAGCCCAAGCCCAGGGACTTTGTCCGATCAACTGCTGCATCGCCTGCACGTTGCCCTCGGACAGACGCGCGGCCATGGGCTCGATGGATTTGCGTTCGCCGTCCAGCAACAGCCCGCGCACATAGACCGACCCCCAGTGGCGTCGCTCGCGCCGCCCCAGCGGCTCCAGCAGGTCGGCCAAAAATTGTTCCAAGCGCTTTCGACATTTCTCGATTTCGCTCTCGGTCATGGACCGGAGATTAACACCTCTCAAACGCGAGGTCACGAACTTAACGTAGTAGTACTAACCTCTAATCCCTATCTGCTGCCGTGAACACTCGAGCGCCAGAGGTCGCAACGCGAGGCTTGGGACGCAGACATCAAATCCCATGTCTCCGCCACGCGCGAATAGCCGCGTATGCTTTCCCTCACTTTGTTTCCGTTCGTACTATCTGCTGAAGTGCGGATTTGAACTGCGGGTTAACGGCCTATGGCCCTGTATAACCATGCACATGCTCATCGGGCAGGCGGCCCGGCAGCACCCTCTGAACGAGATTGGTGGTCGTAGCGATCCCATCATATACACCCACCCGGTTCATCGCTAATCCCTTCTTATGCAGAAAGTTGAGCGCCTGTTGGGTAGTAAGGTCCTCCCTCAGGAGGAGCCGAACTGCTTCCTTTAGCGCTGGGTCTTTTAGTTGCTCCCACCTTTCGGATGCCAATTGGTAAGTTTCGTCAACGACGGGCATAGCCGAATTGGATTCAGATGATGCGGGGTTTTGCTCGGGCAGCTCGGGGGGTGGGGTAAGGTCCCCGACAGTTAACCATTCCTCTCCAGCTAAATCGATGCGGCAACCTGCATCTTCGAGCCTTTGTGCCAGGTCTTTCCTCTTCGCGGCGGAGTTATTCATTCGGACTGTGTGTAGCCTGGATACGTCGCTAAAGGGCCTGATATTTCCGAATTGGACTAGGACGGTTCGTTCCGCATGGGAGGCCAAGGCCATCCCGGCCTCAAAGATGACGTTTTGCCTCGCTTGCGGTGTAGGCTTGCGTTCCCACTCGGGATCTTCGGGCAGGACCCACTCGTACCGCAAGTTTGCTTCATCGTCAGGCGTAAGTAACACGACGACCGCTTGAGCATGGGCAAACGCGGCCTGCAAAATTTCTCCTATATATGGCATCGGCTTCCCGGTTAATTTCCGAGCCTTGCTTAATTCAATGGGCTGCAAGCCGATGGCGCGAAGGAAAGCGAATATCCCCTCTTTGAGCCTATTGTTCCGCCCATAGACTACCCATACACTGCGTGATTCGGGACTGCCAAGTGCTGGCGCATGAGGAAGTAAAGTCTCGTGGGCTTTTGCGGCCGTGGGTTTGGCCGAAACAGATTGCGGTTGCTCTCGGGCAAGTTTAGGACTGTAGTGCTCTGGGTGAGTCGCCATATCACCCCGAAGAGCGCTTAGCCCATCATCAATCAACTTGGAGCGAATTCCGGCCCCATACATGTGGATCATGGAGTTACTTCCGAAATCTTGATCCGCCACTGTTGAAAGTCCCCAGGCTGCTAATTGTTCGCATACTCTTCTGACGAAAGTCTTCAACTTGGCATCCCGAAGGTTTTCATCACGAGGAGTTGACTGAATAATGTCAGCTAAATCTTTTCGAAGTTGGTCAATCCCTTCGATGACTTTTTCAACTGCCGTCATTTCCTCCGTTTCTCCTTTCGCACTTACTGGGCTGCGCGTTTCATCATACGGTTACAATCGTATCAACAAGACGCGCGCCCTTTGTACCAGGGAGCGGGGTAGTGCAGAGGAGTCGGTCGGCTGTCGAGCATTTCTGTGCTCCCGCTAGTCAAACTCATCCGGCAGGAACTGGAGAGCCTCTCCGTCGAATGCGGCAATTAGAAAATCCGGTTCGACACTCTCAACCGCTTCTTTGAGGCGTTTGATTTCTTTGCCTGTAACTCCAGCCTTCCCACCTTTCAACTGAATCAATCGCAACTCCATTTCGTCGGGATCGTGCTTGTCGAGCCGGTAGGCAATAGCGTCAATAATTCCCGTACGCGGTGCGCCGGTCTTACCCTCAAGAAGGCCACACGCCAGCCATGCGCCTTGCAGTATTTTCGCGGTGCATCCTTGCTTGCTCGTTCTGCGGCGTGCGCTTTTTCCCAGGCCTTCTTATTCCGAATAGTTTTCCATGCCTTCTTTGCGGCTGCGGGTCGGTCTCTCATGCGCGGCATTTTTAGCCAAAAACATGGAGGAAGGCCATATGAGAGAGCCCGATTGTTAGCCTGACCATGAAAATATCTGTACAACGGTCGTTTTCCATCAAACTTAGAGCACACTACCCCCTTGTTTCGGCTGAACCTTTCTGGGATAACGGCGTCGGAAGCCGAGAGCCCAAAGGAGGCCAGCAATCGTGAATAAGTATGCGCCCCTAACATCATATCTCTCGAAACTAAAGGACAAACGTGTGACGCTTACATTTGAGGCGATGAGGAAATTATTGGAAGCCCCCTACCGCATTCAGCTAAGGTGTACCGACCATGGTGGGGTAATGAAAGCGGGACAAAATCTCGTCAATGTAAAGCATGGCTAGACGCAGGATGGAAAGTGGATAAAGACGGAGTAGACTTCATTAAGGATAGTGTTACGTTTTCTGCCGGAGTATAGGTAGCGTCCAAAAAGCAGCGTTTAGGTGGGTCCGCGGCACTCCATCGGGAAATGACCGCTTGCGGACGCGGGTGCAAGGCCTATCATGGGCGGCATGTGGCGCCGGCGACGCCACCGACCAGATCACCCGCGTTGGGTGGCCGTGCGCGAGCCGCAATCCAAGGAACCCCCCATCCGCTTCGTGCCTCAGCACCTTCTCCCCTGGGAGAAGGCAGGAGTTTAAACCGCCCTCTCCGCGGGGAGAGGGTGGCGGCCATGCGCCGCCGGGTGAGGGGTCACTTTGCCAGCAGGTAGCCACGGACAGTGCTTTCCTGTCCGTGGGCTTTTCGTCAGGCGCGATATCCCACGGGCAATCCTACGTAATCAATTTGCATGGGGCATGCCGCCACCGTTACCTTGTGCAAAGCAAAATTGGTATAACTCGACCACCGCCAATCCTCGGGCCGTGGTGCAAACGGTGGACGTTGGACACGCCGGCAGGTTAACCCCATGCTCCAAGACCTTCAAGCACCCACGATTGCAGCTCCAACTGACCGGGAGTTTCGTATCAAGGGAGAAGCCCACGGACAGGAGAGCACTGTCCGTGGCTACTACCTTTACCGGTACACCTCGCGCCGGTGTGCCACCTTTACGACCAAGACCGTCTTCTCGGCGTTCGAAATGGAGTAAACCACGCCGTAGCGTCCCTGCCGCACTCGGTATTGTTCTTGCGCGGAAAGCTTTTCGCCGCCCGATGGCCGGGGATTTCCTGCCAGGGTGGCAATCTTCGTGGCAAGGCGAGCGCGGTCCTTCTGGGGAATCGCCTCGAGCTCTTTTGCCGCCGAAGGCTTGATCAATACCCTATAGCTTTCCACGCTGCCTCAAGTCCTTCAATACCACCTCGAATGCCAGGTTGGGTTCATGCGCCCGGTCTTTAAAGGCGGCCAAGTCTTCCGCATCTTCGGCCATGCTCTGTTTCACGGCAGCGTTGACAATTTCCGAAAGGCTTCGCTCCGTCACCGCAGCTTTAACTCGCAAGGCCCGATGGAGGGAAGCATCGAAATATATCGTGGCGCGCTTGTGTGAGGTTTTCATACCACCATCATGACGTTTTGACGACATGACGTCAAGACGTTTGTAATTGCCCCGTTCGCAGCAGGCGCGGAGTTGCGCGTACTTGGCCCTACCGCGCGGCACTACACAGGGGAATGACCGCTTGGGGACGCGGGCGCAAGGTCTATCAGGGGCGGTATGTGGTGTGGCACAGGCACTCCCTTCGGCAGGCTCAGGGCAGGCTTTGCCTGTGTCCAATGTGTGGAATGCATCCGCCGTGGTTACAGGCAAGAGTGCCTGTGCCACCACGCCACCGATCAGAGCACTCGCGTTGGATGGCCCTGCGAAAGCCGCTCCGGACACGGGGCCCGATGACGAGCCGCAATGCAAGGAACCCCTCATCCGCTTCGTACCTCAGCACCTTCTCCACTGGGAGAAGGCAGGAGTTTAACCCTCCCTCTCCAAGGAGAGAGGGTGGCGGCCAGGCGCCGCCGGGTGAGCGATCACTTTGCCACACCGCTTCGCCGATACCTTGAAGGTCGCCGAACTTCAGCGCCAGTCTTGCGCCCTGTGCCAGATATACAGGATTTCGACAATTTCTTCCGTGCTACGGTACACAACGACGTAAGGCGGGCTTACGAGTTCGCGGGTTCCTTTCACCTCTCCGGGCCGGCCAAGGCCGGGGAGAGTTGCCAATTGTTCAATGTGGTCAATGAGCGCTTGGGCGACATTCCGGGCAGTGGTGGGATTGTCTTGCTGGATGTGTTTAACAGCAGCTTCAAGCTGGTCGGAGGCCTGACTTGTCCACCGAATCAGCCTGACGAGGGAAACAGTCGGTCGATGCGGTTAAGCACGTCTTGGTACTCTATCAACTCGCCCCGGTCGGCCTGCTCGATGCCTTTTTGCACCCCGGCGATGAAGCGGGCCTGATTTTCGAGCATGCGGGCAACCGTGTCTTTAACCAGTTGCTCAGCGTCCTTGCCATTGGCAATGGCCATTTGCTGGAGCCGCATTTCAACCTCAGGCGAGAAATGTACTTCCATACCCTTCAGGATATGCGAAAGCCGGAAATCAAGCAACACCGGAAACAGAAGCACGTCCAGCGATTTGTGAGTACGCAGCGCGCAAGCGGGCGTACTTGGCCCTCCTCCGCGGCACTAGATCTGGAAATGACTGCTCGGGGACGCGAGTGTAAGGCCCATCAGGGGCGGCATGTGGTGTCACTCCCTTCGGCAATCTCAGGGCAGGCTTTGCCTGTGATCAAGGTGGATGCATTCCACACACTGGACACAGGCAAGAGTGCCTGTGCCACCACGCCACCGATCAGAGCACCCGCGTTGGATGACCATGCGAAAACCGCTCCGTACACGTGCCGGAAGACGAGCCGCAATCCAAGGAACCCCTCATCCGCCTCGTACCTCAGCACCTTCTCCCCGGGGAGAAGACAAGAGTTTAAACCTCCGTCTCCGAGGGGAGAGGGGCCATGCGCCGTGCGGCAGCAGCTACCATATGGGTGTAGTTCCCACAAGGTTTGTCCAGATTCTCGCCAAGAAGACTCGCCAAAACTTCAATCGATACAACCATACTCCCAAACAAGTCCCCAAGGTATTTGTAATGAGATCTGTAGTGCCGGAGTCCCGGGTCGGCAGGAATGCCTGTAAAGACTCGATCGTGAGACTGACCATGAACCCTAGAAGGATTGTGACCAGTGCCGGACTTTTGATCCGTCCAGCCAACGAAAGGTAGGCGCAGAATAGGAACCCGAAAGGAATAAATCCTGCGATGTTGATCAGGATGTCCTGGCCATAGCTCCAGGTCGGATGGAACTCCTCCCAGAGCGGCTCGAGGAAAACCTGATCTAGAACCAAATAACGTTCCGGAATGTACAAATCAGGTCCCCGGTGCACTTGGTTATGGATGACACGACCCGCGCGTTCATCAAACAGATAAAGCGCCACGGCACCCTCATTTTCGGAAGCGTCGGGTCGTCCCTTTTTTGTCCACGTCTCATAGTGGTGAAAGACTTCCGCCGAAGAGAGCTCTTGGTCATAAATCGCAAGCCCCCGCAAAAGACCTGACCAGCTATCATCTTCTCTGGGTAAGTTGGCGATTACGAGTTCGCCCTCTAAATCCTTCGCAGACAGCGGAAATTTGGGGGCGGTTTCGGCCAGCGCACCATCAATGTAGACTGACGTCTGCCCGCCCTTTGACGTGACCGTAATGAATAGCGGCTTTCCTTGATGGAATACGTCTCCAACATAGAATATGGCGGTTCGGGTGCGATAGCGCCCGTCCCGGAGGTTACTTCGCAAGGCAAGGTCGGAAATGGATTGGTGTAGCGAGAACTGCCGAGGGCTGCCAGGAGCGTAGAACGCGAGGAGCGTGCTCCCCGAGTCAGCAGTGAAGTCGGGCTCTAACCAGACCTCTATGCTGCAAGGATCGTTATCGTGAGCATTTGTCGCCTTGAAATTGCCGGAACTCAGTATCGTCCCATGACGACCAAAGTGCAGGCCGTTGCCACGCGCGAGCCATGTCGCTTGATTCTTGGGGGAATGAAATGGCCAGAGTCCTGCCACCAAAAGGCCCCCTAAGAGCGATCCGCAAGCCACGCCGAGGAGCTTTGCTCCTATCACTTTCCAGTTAAACTGGCCGGTCTTTTTTTGAATTGCGGAGGAAATGCGCGGCTGTCCAAATGCAGCGTCGACTTGTTTTTTTGGAATCATCGGGTTCGTCAGCAAACTCGCCTGCTCACGGGAAAAGCGGAACGCAATCTCCACCATAGCATGAATGCATTGCTTTCTGTCCATTCCCTCATGGCCGCGTAACGACCCACCCGAAGCTCGGATTGGGTGCATCGGGGGCGGTGGCCAAAAACCCCGCTGGATTTGGATTTCGAAATTGCACGTTTCTGGCTCATTTTGAAGGGGTGAACCAGGCCGGCCAGAAGCTACCGTTTCCAGCCCGGCAGAGGGCATTCTACTTCTCCCAGGGGAGAGGGTGGCCGACGGAGGAGGTCGGGTGGGGTCACTTCCCCCGCCTGCGGCCAAACCGCACCACCCGCGAGGTAGGGGAGGGCTTGCCCTACCCTGCGGAACAATGTCCCGGCAAAAAGGTGACGGCAAGCCGTCCCCCTACATAGTGCTGGCCAATGTCTCGGCGTGAAATCGTAGGGAAAATGCTAGTAGCCACGGACAGCGCTTTCGTGTCCGTGGGCTTTTCTCAGGCGCGATATCCCACGGGCAATCTTACGTAATCAATTTGCAAGGGTCATGCCGCCACTGTTGCCTTGTCCAACGCATAATTGTTATAACTCGACCACCGCAATCTTCGGACCGCTTCACCCGTCCTTTTTTCACTGGATCCAGTTGCATTTGGTGTAAAAGGTGGGCGCTCGACACGCCGGCAGGTTGACACCAAGGTCAAAGGCCTTCAACCACCCACGATTGCAGCTCCCATTGACCGGGAATTCCGCATCAAGGGAAAAGCCCACGTACAGGAAAGCACTGTCCGTGATGGCTACCAGCTAAAGGTCGGCGTTACCATAATGGCCAATCCCCTAGTGGCCGAAAAATTTCTCTAAGGCATCAACCTCATGCTCTGCCAAACCCATATATTTTTTCGCCGCGACGGGGTCCCCGGCGTTCATCGCCGCGTCAAATTTATCCATGTACATTTTCATTCGGATCTGGGAGGCTGAAATATCCGATCGCAAGTTGTTGCCGCCGGCCGCCATTTGCCTGCGGAGGCTCTCCACACTATCGTTTACGGCCTGGGCACGGACGGCCAGCTTGTCGTGCTGATCTGTCAGCTCCTCAAGTTCCTGCGGGCTGACGGCGTTGGTCGCCGCGGGGGGTTGCCCAACCTGTCCTGCTCCACCAGCCGCAGGGGGTGAAGCGATCGGCCCTGCCCCCGCCGCCAGATTGGAAGGGGTAGCACGGTTCTTCGGAGTCTTGTTGGTGATGTGCGTCGTGCTCCCGCCGGGGTTGGCCGAATTCGCCGGCAACCCTGACGGCGTGGTCGCCGAAGGTCCAGATGCCACTGGAGGGGAACTGGCACTACCCGGGCCGGATGCGCCGGTAGTTTGGGTTGCGTCGGGGGTTGGAGAAGTTGAAACCGCGGAGGGATTCGGTGCGCCCGTCTGCGGCGGCGTGCTAGTGTCAGGGGTTGGGGTAGTGGGCGCTCCGGCGTTGGGCGCAGCGGCCGTAGTCACCTGGGGAGTTTGGTCCCCGCTGGCTCGAATCTTCATGATGCGGGGAAGCTGCGTCGCGGCCAGGACGATAATCGTCAGGGCAATCAAGGCCCCCAGTGTCATGTAGAGGCCGCGATAACCCTTGGAGCCCTTGCGTGGGGGAACACCTTGGGAGGGAGCAGGCGGAGGGAGCGTCGCCGCCGGAGCCTGCGGCTGCGGGGCGGGCACCGTAGGCAGACTGGCGGTGGGGATATGACTCCCCGGAGCGGAAACTGTCCCGCCCACTGCCACGGACTGCATGGGCGCCGTTGCGGCCGGCCCTGCAGACGCCATCATGCCCGTCGCGGAGGGCTGCACTGGGGTGGCATTAAGCGCCGGGGGGATGGGTCCTAAAACTGCGCCGGCGGAGGCCTGCACTGGGGTCGATTTAAGCGCCGGCGTGACGCTTCCTAAGGCTGCGCTGAACGCCTCGGCGGTTTGAAACCGCCTGGCGGGGTCCTTTTCGAGCGAGATCATGATGATGTCATTTAGCGCTCTGGGTAAGTCGGGCATCATTTGGATCGGCGGCAGGGGAGTCTGTTGCAGTTGTGCCACCATGATGTCGAAATCACTCTTGCCTTGGAAGGGCCGCGAACCTGTGACCAACTCGTAGAGAGAAACCCCCACTGAGTACAGATCCGAACGGCCATCCAACTCGTTGCCCTGCACCTGCTCGGCGGACATGTAGAAGATCGAACCCATGGTGGTGCCGGTCTGGGTCAGCTTCGGTTCCGTTTTGGATTTGGCGATTCCAAAGTCCATGAGCTTGATCACGTTGTCATGTGTCAGCATCATGTTGGCAGGCTTAATGTCCCTGTGAATGACGCCGTGTTTATGAGCGTAACCCAGCGCCGCCAGGGCCTGCATAATGTAACTGATGGCTTCCTCGAGAGGAATCGGCCCCGCTTTGGCTCTTTCGTCCAGGGGCGTTCCCTCGACAAACTCCATGACCATGAGGAGCTGATTATTCTGGCGAAATGCGGTTCGGAGGCACGCGATATTGGGATGATTCAAACTTGCCAACACCTTGATTTCGCGGATGAAGCGGTCTGCAAGATCCTGGTCATCAGCCAGATCGGGCAACAAGACCTTCAAGGCATCCACGCGGTCAGAAATAAGGTTTTTGGCCTTATACACCTTCCCCATTCCGCCTGCACCCAACAGGCCGATAATCTGATAATCCCCCACCGTGTCGCCGATTTGAAAGCTCATCGCTCGCCTCCGATACCGACTTTGATCAGCTTCCTAACCATCAAGGCGGGCTTTCGCCCATCCATGCCTTCCACTTAAATACGACTTTGGTCCGAATTTCTTTCAGCCCTGGTCCCGAGCAGTCCGTCTACGCAATCCCAATGGGGCCATTATACCACCTCGTGGGCAAGAATAAAGGGCGATTGAAGCAGCAGGGTAGTGTCAACGACGCTGCGCGGCTCTCTCGGGGCCCGACCTTCCGGCCCATGGGTTCGGAAAGGATCTGGAGAAGTGATCATCCGATGAGCACGGTAGGACAGCCGAGAACGATGGTGCCGCCGTGGGCGGTCAGATCAAGCATGCGAGCGGCCGGCAGGTCTCCCACCAGGACCGTGAAGGAGCCCAGCACGATGATATCGGGGGGACCGACGCAGAAAGCCATATCCGTCACGCGAGCTTGCGGCAGCATTGCGGTCAAAACGGTGGGGCAGCAGGGAGGCAGAATGGGGCCGCCCACGTGCGGGACTACCGCCGTCACCATGGGGCAAACGTGCATATCGGTCATGCGCGCGGCGGGCATTCCCATAATGATCCTCCCAATCGACGATCTCGATCCACCTTCACGGCTGGGGATGCTGCAAGCGAGCAATCAGGGCCATGGCTTTCTGCATGAACACACCATACTTTTCCTTGGCCTTTTGAGGTTCCGTGACCACCCCCGCGATAACGACCGCGCCGGCCACCAGTTCGGATGTTATATGGCCAGGCGGCGGCGCGGCTGGTGCGTTGGGGGGCGTCATGCTGGGACCCGCTAAAAACGCGGCCATGGCCAGTAAGCCGGAGGGGCTCTTGGGTTTTTCCTTATCCGCCGCTTGCCTGGCCGCCCAGCGATTCTCCTCATTGGGAGCAGACACCCATCGTTCCGCGGCGACGTGTACCTCCGGAAGGGGTTTGTCTTTCGGGCTGGGGAGGACATGCCGCACGCAAAGGCAACCCCACCCGACCGCTTCGCGCTTGGGGAGCAGATAAGCGACCATGCGTAGCGCGTCCTTGAATAGCTCTTTCTCCATCAAAAGAGCGATGAATTCCTTCGTTGAGGACTCGTTGGTCAGCAGAGCCTTGGCTTCATCGCCCACCTTGGCGCGTTCGCAGAGCTCTTGCAACGCTGATACCGGTGTTTTCGCTGCCTCACCACTGCCCACGTTTTATACCTATCGTTTGACTTAAAGCCAATAACTATCCAGCCTGGATTTCTTACCACGTGCCTCGAATGGCGGGGCTGAACAGGTTGCCGGAAAACCCCGTCGGCCCTTTCGGATCATACCCTGATCTACTAACGCCGAGTGAATCTATCCGCAGTTGATCATGGTGACCCCGCCTGAAAGGTCTAGCATGGCCTCGCCGCTCACCTGGGCAATAGTGTTTGCGCTAATGGTCACCATCGGCGCACTGATCGTCACGCCCGATGGAGCAATTGTAATACTGCTCGGCCCCACGGTGAGGGTAATCGATTGCATGGCCGAAGTGGAGATCGAACCCATACTCACCGTGGTGGTTTGATTTCCCGTGGACACGGTCAGCGAATCGTTGCCCATGCTGATGGTAACATTGCGATTGCCCTGTTGGATGGTGACCGATTCGTTGCCACGGGTAACGGTCTCCGTCCGGTCCTGATCCACCGTGATGGTTTGATTGTTCATGACATGGTAGTCTTCATTGTTCTCGACCCGCACCGCCATGTCCTTCTCGGCACGCATGTAAAATACTTCGCTCCCTATAGTATCGTCAAAGGTCAGTACGTTGGCATTGTCTTCTCCTCCTCCCTCGGTGCTACGGGACCGGAAGCCACTGATGTTTTTTGTACCTGGCAGGCTACCCGGCGACATGTTGTCGGAGTTGTACACCGAACCGACAATAACAGGGTAGTTGTAATTGCCTTCCATGAAGTCGACCACGACCTCCTGGCCAACCCGGGGAATAAACAGCGCTCCCCAGTTATTGCCGGCCCAAACCTGCAAGACGCGGGCCCAGTACGTTTCGGATCCGTCACGGAGCCAGGGGAACCTAACCTGAATCTGGCCATATTGATCTGTGTTGATCTCTCCACCGCCAACGACTTCTGCGGAGTGGAGGCTGTGGCTGGTGGGCGCCGGGGTCATACGCAAAGGGCGGAAAGGAACTGAAAGAGGAATGCACGTGAAGTTATTTGAATAGGACTCCCCTTCTGGAGAACTCTGTGTTCCGTAGGTGTTTGTCACGGCGGTGTGTTGTATCTCCGTCAGGACGTAATCAGTATTCATGTCCTTGCGAGGATGCTCTTCCAAGGTAAACTTACAGCCGCTGACAAACATGCGGCAGTGGCTCGTTCCATGAGCAACAAGGTGTTGAGCTTCTTCCTCCTGCATGCGAATTTTGGCCAGCGACTGTCCAGCTTCCTTGGTTGAATACTCTCCGAAGTAATCGTAGATCTCGAATTTGCTGTTTCCTCCGACCTCATAAACGGTGGGCTCGCTGGCCACCAAACTGGTACTTGCTGTTTGAAAATTGTAGTCCGTGTGAGTGTATTTCCCAGTGCGCAGTTCCTGTTCGATTTGCCACTCGGTTATGACATCCTCCAGGGGGCCACCTGAAGCCGTGACATAGCGAACACTGCTTTGCCCGGGACAGGAACTGTGGGCGGTTGGAGAATCCCCCATCACCAGTGTGTGTTTCCCCTGCTCGTGCTTGAAAAAGTAGAAAATTCCGTATTGTTCCATCAAGCGGGAAACAAAGTTAAAGCTCGACTCCCGGTATTGCGCACAGTAGTCTCGCGGATCATAAGAATCTTGCAGTGAGTTCGTGTAGTCGTTGAAACCCAAATCGCTGAACACTTGCGTGATGATATCCGGAATGCTCTTGTTTTTGAAAATGCGGCAATCCGCATTTC